>Ga0315280_10000574_pt1 | contig 67711 bp, 64 predicted proteins | sample YL17G06_40_MG_FD_203697 | JGI IMG/M metagenome (GOLD analysis project Ga0315280, IMG submission 203697) | Sediment microbial communities from Yellowstone Lake, YNP, Wyoming, USA - YL17G06_40 | ecosystem: Environmental > Aquatic > Freshwater > Lake > Sediment | place: USA: Wyoming | collected... | reverse complement strand
ATTTGCGCACGGGCACTCAATCAGGTAAAAAAGATTTTCATTGCGAGGCGCTTCGCGCCGTGGCCATCTCCTCCTCTGATCAGCGAAGCAATGGTTCCAGCATTTTGGCGTTTGTCACCGCGTAGGCCTGGTAATCATTATTGAAATAAATAAAGCATTCCCTTGCTTGGATCATTTTGATCTTTTGCGCCCACTCCTTGAGCTCGTCATCTGTGTAGTTATGCCGATGCTCCCCGGTCAGACCATGGAAACGGACATAGGCCGTGTCCGCCGTTTCGATCACGGTGCCGGGCACTTTCGCGGAGGAGACGATACAGAATGTGACTTTGGCAGATCGAAGCAGGTCGTAGACGGCCTGCTGATACCAGCTCTCATGCCGGAACTCGATCACATTTTTATAGTCCGGCGACAGCGATGACAAAAAATCTTCAAGCAGGGGTAGGTCGAAGTGGATAGAAGGCGGGAGCTGGAATAGAATGCATCCCAATTTTTCCTTCAGCGAGTTGGCCAGGATATAGAAGTAGCGGACTTCGTGCTGGACATTCCTAATCTTTTTCAAATGGGTGATCTGCCGGTTGGCTTTGAGGGTGAATGTGAAATCCGGGGGCGTTTTCTCAAGCCAGCTCCTCAGCGTGTCCGGCTTTGGAAAGCGATAAAACGTCATGTTGATCTCGACCGTGGAGAAGTTTTGGGAATAATAGCTCAGCCAGTCTTTGGAGGAGAGATCTTCGGGGTAAAAAAGGCTGACCCATCCCGGATAGCTCCATCCCGACGTCCCGATATAATGGGTCAATTTTGTTAAATTAAATCTAAGCTTTTTCTGTCTCGGAATCTCGATTCTTCAATTTTTTCATACAACCTAAAAAACGATTCTCCGGATTGATACATTTCGTAAACCGATTTAATTGACTTTTCAGCCTTATTCTTGCTTCGTTTCTGCCACTGATTTTTCTGCGCGAAATGACCTTCCTCATCTCCGATTCAATAAATTGATAATCTTCCTCAGAAATTTCTCTCACCGATCCTTGAAAAGCAAGACCCCAATTTTCTGGAGAGAACTTGTTTTTGATAAGCGTTAAAATATCTATATATCTGCGCACATCTAAAAATTCGTCTTTTTCGAGGATTATGATCGGCCTGCTTTTTGCCCTTGACGGCCATTTTTCATCATTTTCTGACCAAATTTTTGCGTCATCCTTAAAATATCCGGAAATTATCTCAGCGATGGCCCCGAATTTTCCTATTTTATTGATATAATATACGATCTTATCTCCGGGTTGCCATTTTTGAACTGTGCTTTTATGCCTTTCTTTCAGTCCTTGGACTGTAAAACCTGATGTTTTTCTTTCTATATCAAAATTTTCTGGGCTTGTCGTAATTATGTAATATTTAGGCATTTATGGCTCTCCTTCGATGATTTTTCTTTCGTTTTTTGTAATTTCATAAAGCTCGTATACGAGGTCATTTATCTTATCATCTGTAATTTGGATTTCTCTTTCCAATAATTCTTGTTTCGATGAACTAGGCAAAGCAAATTTATGCTTTTTGAGTTCAAGAATTATCTTCACTAGATGAAATATTTTGACTTGGATTGGTTTTTCTGTTGAGTTTATTTGATGAATAGGAATTTGATTTACATAAATGGGTTTTGCTTCTATAAATCCTCCTGAGCGGCCTATAGCGATATGTTTTAGAAAAAACCATAATAGCGATGAATTAATCAACCCAAGAAGATAAAGGTTATCCGTAGGAAGAATGCATGCGGGAGCATTTATATAATAGCCATTTTCATCGAAGGAAAATGGAGGGTCAATACAGAGATTGCCCCAAATGATCTTGGGTTTTTCAAATTCTTGAAAATAAGCAATTGTGTCTTGGATTTCATACCATTTATAGGGGCCAGATTTCCTTCCAGGCCAATGGCCTTTGCTCCAGTCCTTTGGTCTGGGCATTAATTCTTCTTTGAATTGGGATAGATGTTCTTTGATTGCCGGATAATTTTCGATGTTAATACCATGCTTAGTAAAAATCAGATAAAATTGATTTTGTGGCGTTCCATAGCGTTTAATCTCGCGACCCAACAAAAAGGGCTTAATCAAATCAGCGCTTTTGGGATCTTCCTTAACAAAACGCTTTTTTGTTGCTTCATCTATTACGAAGGCTTTGTTGAGACCGGTGAGCACGCCTCGATATATTTTCCCTTCAACATACTTCTCAAGAGGGACGCCCTTTGACATGATTTTTTGAATAAGCTTTTCGGTCGTTTCATCTGTTAAAGACCAGCCTTTGGTACTCAGGCTTTTTTGATTAACTGAGTACTGATTACTCTTTGTATAATCATCGAGGGAGGAAAAATCGAGCGACGAAACCTGCGTAGCTGAAAAATGATCATCGGGACTTTGTTTTGAAATGAGCAGAATGCAGGGATAAGTTGTTGCATCCTGGAAAACGGGCAAATCTCCGAAATCGATGATCCGCAAAATTCTCTGTTTTTTCAGCCAGTTTCTAAACGGCTCGCCGTAGTTTGCCCGCATCCATTTATTGGAGACGATAATTCCATATAAGCCCTTAGGCTTAAGTATGGATAAGCTTTTCTCGACGAAATAGACGTACAGATCAGCGACGCCATTATAAACTTTGTAATGCTTTTGAAAATATGGCTTATACTCTCCGAATAATTCTTGCCTGACATACGGAGGATTGCCGATCACGACATCAAAACCGCCTTGCTCTATGATTTCTCCGAATCCTGTTGATTTTGAATTCCAAGCAAAAGGATTGATATGTTCTTTCTCTTCGTCTCCAAATAGAGTCTGCTGATCAAAAATGTCATAAGAAATCAGGGAATTGCCGCAACGGATATTTCTGGCCAGAGATGGAAGGAGCTCTTTTTTCCTCGGCAGGTCTTTTTCTCCTTCAAGACATTTGAGATAGAGGCTCATCATGGCGATTTCGACGGCCTGCGGGTCGATATCAACGCCAAAAATATTATTTCTCAGAATCTGCGCTTTTTTTTCGATAGAAAGCCTTTTCGTCCCGTCAAAACCGGAAATTATATCCGGGAATAGAAGGCCCTGACCCGATTCCTTAGGATGTTTTTCATAGTAATCCAGATGATAGTTAAGGAGGGTTTGAAACGCCGCAAGGAGAAATGATCCCGAGCCGCAGGCTGGATCAACAATTCTTATTTTTTCAATTTGTTTGGGTGACTTTCCATCGATGATTTTCCCGACCGTGTTTTTTACAATATATTCAACAATGTATTGAGGCGTATAATATACGCCTCCGGCTTTTCGAACTTCCGGCTTTTCTTCGATTTTAATTCTCTTGGGGCTGACTTTTATCGTTTTCCCCAGATATTTTTCATAAATCGAGCCGAGCAGTTCGACTCCGATCACTTCAAATCGATAGGGGCACTTTGGGTAATAAAGACCATCAATAATCTCGGCTAAAAGATGGGAATCTATTTCCAATACGTCGCAGGGCCCCGGTTTCAAGATTTCGCCGTTGAAATCTTGATTCCATCCTAAAAAGCAGTCGATGAGTCTTCTTTGAAGGTCGCGCTTTTTACCTCCCGCTTTCCACCATTCCACTTCCTCTAAGAGGGATTTCGGCTCGATGATTTTGCGGTCTTCGGCGATCCGGATAAAAATTAGCCGGTCGAGCATTTTTTGGACGGCTTCGTTGAGAATTTTGACATGTATTTTTATATTTTCTTCGTCTGTATGATCTTCCAGCTCTTTGATATTTCTTTTATAAATATCTTTAGCGAGCGCTTCTCTCCAAGTCGTAAGATCATCAAGAAATGACTTGTCCACAGGAATTCTCAGCTTTTTGCTAGTGGAATCTTTGAGGATAATTTTATCGAGTGAGCCCTTCTCGATTTCCTCTTTCGAGAGAATCAGGAGCTTGTCCATATTCTCCAGGTATTTGTCATAGGTAAGCTCAAAAATGAGTCCTTGATCAGGATTTTTGAGGTCGGGCTTGATTGTCGCGTCGAAGAGTCGGGACTCATTGAAATCCGTTAAGAGTACGACGAAAACGTTCTTCGTATTCCACGCATAGGACTTGGCTTGTAAAACATGGTTTATTTTATGCAAGGCTTCGCGCGGCGGCTTTACTTCCACGAAAAATTTGGTCTGCCCGTCTATCCGGAAGTTGTAATCGGGCCGGCCGGTGGTTTCGCCCTTTTCAACAACGGCTTCTCGCTCATAGGGCGAAAGACTCTTGGTGTTTTGAACATCCCAGCCGAGGGCTTCGAAAAAAGGGTTGATAAAATCAATCCTGACTTCTTCTTCGAGATAGTCTTTGGAAAGATAATGATATTTATTTGCCTCGAACTTCTGGATTAATGATTTAATTTTGTCGCAGACCAGTTCCCTGTTCATATTTTGCTTTTGCCATGGTTAATTTAGCTTAAAACCGATGGATTTTCAATGGCTTATCGAAGGAGGGCTGGCAGATATCCTAAGTTTGCTTTTTCCGAAAGCTTATTTCGTAGCCTAACGCATCAAGAATGGTTTTTAAGAGGCGCAAAGACGGCTCCCTGCGCTTATTGAGAATTCTCGATAACGTATCCTGGGAGATGCCCGTTTTTTTACAAAATTGGTATCTCGATTGAAATTTATCATCGATTATTCCTTGGAGCTTATCTCGATAATCCGGTGGCCTTGTATAGCCTTGTTCAATGCCCAATCTCATCTCTAAGTCGAGACAGATATTAAAAATGGGCAAATCGATGACGTCTTTCCTTGGCATGGCGGCCCAGAGCGTCTGGCCTTCGCCCATCCAAAAATTAGAAAAGACGTTCCAATTTGGCTTTTTCGTATAGAAATCCATGACTTCTTTCAGAAATTTAATTTCCTTCTCGGTGAGGGCATCGAGATCATACTTTACATTTTCCAAAGTCTCGTAAATTCTATTCATAGCGGGCCTCTAAAAGTTCCACTTTTCCTCTAGCCACGAAATATATAAATTTCTGTTTAAAAACAGCTCCCTCTTCCTTTAAAAAACCTTTCAGTCTTTCCATGTCATTTTCTGAGACAGCAAGAATGAATTTGCGTGATAGATCAATCACGATCTCTCCCGTGTTCGGATCTCTGTAACAACCTTTGTAATGGCCGGGAGCGAGCGTCCAAGCTTTAAAATTATCATAGAGTTTCTTTTTAAACTTGCTCCAGCGGTCTGACGGATGAAGTCTGCCATTTCCGATTTCCTTATCCTCATGGAGAGGAATCAAGAAAGAAGTCTCAATGAATTCTTCGTCCGCCATTCTTATTTTAGATTATACTTGACTCAATGTCAAGTAGTCCCCTTCTAAAATGTTTTGCCTTATGAATTGAAGCCCGGGTCAATAAAATAGACGGCTAAAAAGAAAATTATTATCAATCTATTCACCTGATTCCTTGAAATTTTCGCTATTCTTGCATACGATGGCGGCCTGGAGCGCATGAGCACATTCGGGTTGGTCGGCACCATCACTTCCGATACCATCACGCTTGACGCCAGCCGCACCTTGAAAGGAATCGGGGGAATCCTCTATCAGGCGGCCGCTTTCTGCGGCCTGGGCGATGAAGCCTTTCTTTATACAAACTGCGGCCAAGGGCTTAAGCCCAAAGTGCAGCCGCTCATCGATGCATGGACGACTCTGTATACGAACGGCCTGGAGTTTGTCCCGGGACCGGGCAACCAAGTCTTCCTTCGCTATTCAGTGCAGCTCAAGGAACGGGAAGAGATCCTGGAATCGGTGGTCCCTCCTCTCGATCCGGCCAAGGTCCTCGCCGATCTTGATCAAATCGAGATGCTGCTCATGGTCTTCAACTCGGGCTTTGACATTACGCTTGGCGACTGGCGGCAGATCGCCGACAGCACGGACTGCCCCATTTGGCTGGACATTCATTCGCTGGCGCTGGCCAAGCACCTCCGCAAGCACAGGGAATATATCTCCCTGGTCGATTGGAAAGAATGGGTCAAAGGCGTTACATACCTCCAGGCCAACCGGCAGGAAGTGGCTTCGATGCTCGGACACCCCGAGGAATGGCCCGCCGGGGAAGAAATCGCGGGCTTTGTTCAGGATGCGTTTCAAATAGGCATCAAGGCCGTTTTTGTAACCATGGGAAAGGAGGGCGTCCTGGTTTCAACGCCGGCCGGATCCCGAATGATGCGCGCTCCCCAAGCCGAGACGATCGTAGACACCACAGGCTGCGGAGACGTTTTTTGCGCGGGCACAATGCACCGGCTGGCCAAGGGAGCCTCGATTTCCGAGGCGGCATTGTTCGGCATCCGCCTGGCCTCTCAAGCCGTCAGCCTGGCCGGGGTCGCGCAAACGTATGACCTGGCTTTAAAATTTCGTCTAGCTTTAACCAGCCCCTTCCCCTGAAAATCATAAAGTGTCTTTTTCTTAGACGGATTTTGTGCTATAGTAGTTATAAGCGATGGAAAAGAAGGATATTTTAGGCATTACCTACTTTTCCGATTATTTAAGACCTGCCCAAATTGTCTATGACCTCAAGGCGAAGAACAAAGTCCCTGCTATTGAAGAGCTCTTGGATGTCCTGGCCAAGCATAAGCTGATCCGGAACAAAAAGCTCATCCTAACCCGCCTCATTGACCGCGAAAGCCTGGATTCAACGGCTCTGGGAGAAAGCGTGGCCGTTCCCCACGCCCGCGTGGATACGGGCGGAGAAATTGCCGTCGCCGTTGGGAGGTCCGAGAAAGGGATTGATTTCGATGCCCTCGATAAAAAGAAAGTCCACTTGATCATTCTGATCGTCTGGAACCCGAGCCTTCCCGGCCTCTTCAACCACCTCTTCGCCGGACTGGCCCAGTTTTTGCGGAAATCGGAATTCCGGCAGAGGGCGTTTGGGTCGAAGGACAAAAACGACCTCTATAACGTCCTGTCCGAGATCGAGCTGAGGCTTCCCCAGGAGGATAAAATCGTCAGCCGCGCCGGTCTGCTCAAAAAGCTCCAGGAAATCGAGATGAAGAAGAAGAAGGCGCCGAAGGCACAGCTCAGGACCCTCCATGCCCAGGCCAACTATATCCGGGAGGAGCTCGACCAGGCTCTGCTGGCGCGCTTCGACAGGCTCATGGAACGGTACGGCTTCGCCGTGGCCGAAGTGGACGACGGCGCCTGCCAGGGCTGCAATATCAACGTTTCGACCCAAATGAGCTCGGCGATCGAAGGCAGCAATGATATTTACGTCTGCGAAAACTGCGGAAAATACCTCGTCGCCGCAAAAAAGAAAAAGAAATAATCCCGGGGTCAAACCTACTCGTTACGCACATTCTCGAGGGAATTTTTTGCGTAACGAGTAGGTTTGACCCCGTTTTTTAGCGGACGGTTTCTTTGATTAGAACTGCCGGCTTCGATAATTTGTAGATAGGAAAAGTACCCGCGCCGCCGCCAAATTGGCCGACAAGGTCCCGGTCAAAATAATTCCAGACGACCAGCCCGTCATCGCTTTCCGGCTCCAGGAGGTAGGCGGCGACATTGGCGAGGGGCTGGGCCGCCGTGACGAAAATCGTCCCAACCGGAAATTCCTTCTGCTCCTTGGCATATTCCCCCTTGATCATGTTGGTGCGGTGGCCCTGGTAGAGCCTCTCCGCTCCCTTGATTTCCTTAGTCTTGAAGGACTCGACGTCGAGGGTGGCAGGTTGGACCAGCTTTTCCACAAGAAGGCCGTGCTGAAGAAGCTTTTGGATGACTTCGGTCGAAGCGGCGGGAATGAGGTAGCCGGCCGGCAAAGGCACCGACCTTTTGAAGCTAAAATCCGCGAAATAAGGGATGACGAAGGTCTTTTTCTTATCCGTCCTTTTCATTTGAGGATATGGCGACCCTTCCCTCTGGATCACTTCCATTTCGTAGCCAAGGACGGTCACCGGCTCGGGCAGCGCTTTGATGTCATATTCGAGCCCGAATAAATCTGTAGGTTTGGGGCCTGCGCCTCTGGCCATTGTCCTCAGGTCGGCGTCGGCCATCATCTTTAGCAATTCGTCCGCATGCGCAGCGCAATAATCCAGGGTGGCCAGGAGAAAATTGTAATTGCCCAGGACGCGTGTCTTGAAATCGGCATGCACATAATTTTCGTCCAGGATGGCCAGACGGTTCCGCAGCCCGATGTAATTTGTGATGTAGCGCGGCTGGGGCTCGAGCGTTTCCCATCCTTTTTCGGGCGCGCGGGGATCCCGGAAGCCGCCGTAGGGAAGGCCAAGGGTGTTGTACTTGTCCTTCATGATCTTGTTGATCGCGGGAAGCATTTTCGAGCGCTGGAATTCGATCAGGGCGGCATCGCCGTTCGGGTTGATCGGCCAGGCGTAAGTCACGGTCTGCTCATGGTAGGCGCCGTCTGTCGTGTGGCAATCGATAAGGAGCAGCGGGTCCCAGCGGTTGAGGACGTTTTTAAGAAGCCCCTGGAGCTCCGGGCTCTCGAGCTTGATAGAGTCCCTGTTGAGGTCGAGGTTCTGGCCGTTCGTCCGGACGCCGACCCCCTGCTCGGGGCCGGGCTGCTGGCGGCGGTTATTGGGGCTGATCTTTTCATTGCCGTCGGCGTTAAAGATCGGACAGATCAGGATGACCAGCTTATCCAGGCAGGCAGGCTTGGCCTGCTGCAGGATGTCCCGTGCTACCATGAGCGAGGCTTCCTTGCCTTCGACTTCGCCGGCATGGATGTTAGCCTGGATATAAATGACCGCCTTTTTGTTATTCTTGGGCTCGAATGGCGATGCAGGAACAGGATTGCCGATGACAAGGAGGGGCACATCTCGGCCTTCGGTGCTCCGGCATAACGTCTCGACCCTGATGAGCGGGCTCTGTTTCTGGAGCTCCCGGACGAAATTCATGACATCGGCATAGCGGGACGTGGCGGCGTAATTTGTCGCCTCAGCCACGGTCTGAGGCTGCTTCTGAGCAAAAGCGAAGCTGGAAAAAGCCGGGCTGAAAAACGCAAAAATCATCAATACGGGGACCATTTTTATTGTTCGGTGCATATTTTTTTCCTTTCTTGGTTTATTTCCATATGAGGAGAAAGTTTATTGAATTCTCGCTCTCGCGTCAACGAGAAGGCTAGAGAAGAGCGGATTTCGGCGCGGGTGGCGCCGGCCGGGGTGCCCCGACGCCCGGAACTGAAGAAAATTTGGGGAGAATACAGAATTTGTGAATTTGAGATCATGCCCCCAAATTTTTCAGTGAGGACGATGGGGCTGGCCGGAGACAGGACTCGCGCCACATCTTTGACTTTATAAACAAAATAAACTACTTTGATTCCATGCTGATCTTTGGAGTGCGCTCGGAGAAAGAAGAAGCCCTGCGCCTCAAGATGGAGCGCCTTGGCATTCGGGATAGCGACCTCGTCGAAAAATTTGTCCGCTCCCAGGGTAAGGGGGGGCAGCATGTCAACAAGGTCGCGACCTGCGTTTATTTGAAACATCTGCCCACCGGCATCGAGGTCAAGTGCCAGCGGGAACGGTCGCAATCCATCAACCGGTTTCTAGCCCGGCGTATTCTTGCCGACAAGATCGAAGCCAAGATCCTTGGAAAAGAAAGCGAGGAGCAGCAGAGGATCGAGAAGATCCGCCGGCAGAAGCGCAAACGGTCCAAGCGGGCCAAGCAGAAAATGCTCGAGGACAAGCGAAGACACGCCGTCGTCAAAATGGGTCGCGCTTTCCGGCCGGGCCCTGAAGATCTTTAAGAGGCCAGCCGCAGAAGCGCCTGCAGCAGGAGGTTGGCGCCCTTTTCCAGATCTTCCCATCGGATGGATTCCTGGGGGGAATGGCTGATTCCGTCCGGGCTTGGGATAAAAATCATGGCCACGTCCGTTTTTGAGGCGAGAATCTGAGCGTCATGACCCGCCCCGCTCGTTACCTTCAAGAAGGGATAGCCGAGTTTCTCGCACTCTTCCTGGAGAACGTTGACCAGCCGGGGCGGAATTTTGACGGGCTCGGTCTGGTCAATGATCTTTGAAACAAATGTCAGGCCGCGCGTTGTGGCGACGTCCTCCGCCAGAGAAAAGAGGGTGCTTTCCAGCGCGCGCATTGTCTCCTTAGAGCCGCTCCTGAATTCAAAGGAAAAATCCGCCCGGCCGGGCACTACGCTGAATGCGCCCGGCGCGACATTCACTTTGCCGATAGTGACCATGCTTCCGTAATGTTTTGTCGCCACGTACTGGGTGCTTTTCAAGGCGAAGTCGGCCAGCCCGAGAAAAGCGTCCTGGCGGAGCTCGAGCGGCGTCGTGCCGGAATGGCTGGCGTTCCCGATATAAGAGCACCAGCGATAATGCTTGCCGGTGATGAGGTCGACGATGCCGATCGGAACGTCCTCTGTTTCCAGGACCGGCCCCTGTTCGATGTGAAGCTCAAGGTAAGCTTCGATTTCGGGTGCACTTTTATGCGCTTCGAGGATGCTTTCAATCGTGAATTCCGTTCCGCTCAGGATTTCCTTGAGGGGACGGCCGAATGACGTCAACCCCTTTTCCAGGAGCCCCTTGTTCAGCTCTCCGACAAACGCCCGGCTTCCCAAAAAATCCCCGACGAGATTCCCTTCTTCGTCCGTAAACGACGCGAGCTCCAAAGGCTTGGAGAGGCGGTAGCCTTCCTCCTGAATTCTTCTCAGGCACTCCAGACCCGACAAAACACCGATCGACCCGTCGAACATTCCGCCGTTGACGACGGTGTCGATATGGGAGCCGACCATAACGGTTTTCCCTTGGGTTTCACCCAGCCGTCCGAAAATATTGCCGGCCCCGTCGACGCGGTGAGAAAAACCGGCTTCCTCGATTTTCTCTTTCAGCCAGGCTCTGGCTTCAAGGTCGGCCTTGCTGAATGAGGGCCGGGTGACGCCTCCCTTCGGATCCCGGCCGATCCGGCCCAGCTCTTCAATTTCGTTTTTGAGGCGTTCAATATTTATTTGAAGAGTCATGGGCTTATCTCATAAGGGGGACACAATACTGTGTCCCCAAATTCTATTCTCCATGAAAAAATCGTCTTTTATTTTGTCAGCAGGTCGACCATTTCCCGGACGGCCTGGCTAATCCCCACAACGGCCGCCCTGGCCACGATGGAAAATCCGATGCTGAGCTCGGTGATCTGGGGAATGGCAACGATCGGAGCAACATTCCGGTAATCCAGGCCGTGGCCGGCGGTCACCTCAATGCCCATCCTGTGCCCGATATCAGCCGCCTTGCGGACGTCGGCGATCGCTTTGTCTTGCGCTTTGCCGGGCTTGAGGTCCGCGTAGATCCCCGTGTGGATCTCGATCTGAGGAACTCCAAGGTCGCGGCAGGCCTCGATCTGCTTGAGTTCCGGGTCGACGAAGATGGAGACGCGGATCTCGCCTTTCGCCAGCTCTTTTACGTAAGAAACCAGAGCCCTACGGTGCGAGAAAACATCGAGTCCGCCGGTCGTCGTGAGCTCTTCCGGCCGCTCCGGGACCAGGCAGACGACATTTGGCTTAATCTTCAAGGCGACTTTTTTCATATCCTCTGTGGCGGCCATCTCCAGCGTGAGCTTGGTCTTGATGACTTTTCTGAGGACCTCTAGATCCCGCTCTTTGATATGGCGCCGGTCGCTCCTGAGATGCGTGGTGATTCCCATCGCGCCGGCTTGCTCGGCCAGAAGCGCGACGAGTGCCGGTTCCGGCTCCGAGGCCCGCCGGGCTTCCCGCAATGTCGCAAAATGATCGATATTGACGGATAATCTCATCGTTTGCCTCCGACCTCGCCACGTCCCTTAATCTTCTAAGGGAGGAGAGGGATTAATATAAATTCCTGCATGGGGACACGTACCAAAGTGTATGTCCCCATCCTGGAATCTCTTTCGTTATATTTACCTTCCCAAATGTTTGGCGATTACGTCCGCGACCTGCTGAGCGCAGCGCGTCACTTGGTCGGGGTCTTCCGCCTCGACCATCACCCTGGCCAACGGCTCCGTCCCCGAGTAGCGGACGTCCAGACGCCCTCGGCCCTTGAGCTGATGCTCGACATTCTCGATCGCCCGGCCGATCTCGGGAATCTTCTGAAATTCCACTTTCCTGGCCACCGGAACGTTCAGCAGGAGCTGCGGATATTCCATGAGACCCTCCATGAGATTTGAGAAGGGGATGTCTTTCAAGGCCAGGACTTCCAGCATTTTCAGGCTGGTCAGGATTCCGTCGCCCGTGGGACAGTCGTCCAGAAAAATCGTGTGTCCGGATTGTTCTCCACCCAGGTTCGTCCGGATGTCGATCATTTTTTCGAGGACGTATTTGTCGCCGACTTTGGTCCGGATGAGCTTCAGCCCCATCCTGTCCAGGGCGAGCTCCAGGCCCATGTTGCTCATGCTGGTCGCGACCACACTGTCCGACCTCAGCCGTCCCTTGTTCTTCATGAACTTGGCCAGGACGAATAGTGTGTGGTCGCCGTTGAGGATCCTCCCTTTTTCATCGACCCAGACCACACGGTCGGCATCCCCGTCATAGGCAATGCCGATATCTCCCCCGACCTTGACCACGGTTTTCGCCAGGTTCTGTGGATGGAGAGAGCCGCAGGCGTCATTGATATTCTTGCCGTTCGGCGACCGGCTGATGGCGACCACATCGAAGCCCAGGTCCCCGAGCACCTCGGGAGCGACATGAGAGCTGGCTCCGTTGGAACAATCGAGGACGACCCTGAATTTCTTGGCGAGCCGAACATGGGCCAACTGGTATGTTAAAAATGCCTTGTAGTCCTTGATGTAAAAAGGTTCCGGCCTCATTGTCGTTTTTTTGTCCTGAAAAGCCTTTTTGAAGGCAAGGATATCTTTTTCTAGCCTGGCCTCCCAGGCATCCGAGATCTTGAAGCCGTTGGACGAGAAGATCTTGATTCCGTTGTCTCGATAAGGGTTGTGCGAAGCGGAGATCACGATCCCCGCAGCGAAGGCGTGCTTTTTGGTGAGGTAGGAAACGGCCGAGGTCGGGATGATGCCCGCCGAGATCGCTTCCCCGTGAGCATCCCCGATCGCCTGGACGAGCGCGCCTTCTATCCAACCTCCCGACTCGCGTGTGTCGCGGCCGATGAGCACCTTCGGCTCGAGCTTCTCTGCTTCGAGGAGCCCCACCAGGGCTTCGCCAAGCGCATAGATCGATTTCAGGTCAAGGGGGAATTCGCCCGCTATGGCCCGGATTCCGTCCGTCCCAAACAGCTTTTTCATGAATCTCCTCAGTCCCTGATTCGGATTTCAATTGTAGCGGATTGAGCAGGGGAGGTCAAACCTCTAAATCAAGTTGTATAGCGAGGCGAGCGGCATACCCCGAGCCTATTTCAGCTTGGAGAGGAAAACCCTAACCCGGACCCTGGTCTGGGCCGTGCCCAGCCTCAAATCCGGCTTGGGAAGGATCAGATCGGCCTCGAATTGTGTGGTTTGGGAGATATCCGTGATATCGACGGGGCTCGTTTGGACCCTGTCCTTGGGGCTGAACTTGCTTTCCGGTCCCCGGACGATGACCTTAGAAGGAGTCAGCTCGATCTTATCGATGGTAAACCCTTCCTTGGCCTTGCCGATAATGACCGGAAAAACTTCCATCAACATGGCCTTGCTCTTTTCGAGCTTCAGGTGGACTTTGTTCGGAAAAATCCGTATAACCTTGGCGTCCGACGGAACGCGGATCATGGATAGATTCAACGGATAATCTTCCTGGTTGACGGTGGCCCGTTCCAGGTTCAGGATGGCCTGGACGTCGGTCGAGGAGATCTCTCCCAGGAGCCGGTTGGGCGCCCGGAGAGTGACCTCGATCATGGACGTCGGTTTTTCCACGAGCTCAACTTCGGGCGGAATGTTTCTTGTTTCCAGAGGCACGGTCAGTGTTTTCTCGGAGAATATTTTCTCTTCGGGAATTAGCGTCAGCCACAGAACGAAGGCCAGGACCAGGGCCAGCAGCTTCAAGGGCCAGTTTCGTATCAACAGGTTGATGATAACTCTGATCATTGTGTTAAATACTCAAGCAGATATTCTTTGAGTTGCTCCTTGTCCTGCATTCCTTTTAGGACTCCTCTCGTGGACAGGGAGATTCCGCCTGTCTCTTCGGAGACGACGATGACGGCAGCGTCCGTCTCCTGGGAAAGTCCGACGGCGGCCAAATGGCGCGTCCTGGCCAGGAATTCAACGCCCAGGTTGTGCGAGGCCGGCAGGGGAAGGAGGCATCCGGCGGCCACGATTTTGTTGCCCTGGATGATGACGGCCCCGTCGTGGAGGGGAGAATGAGGGAAGAAGAGGCTGACGACGAGGTCTTTGGAGAGGAGGGCGTCGATCTTGGTGCCCCTGTCGGCATAGGTGGTCAGGGAAATTTCTTTCTGGATGGCGACGAGGGCCCCGATCTTTTTCTGGGAGAGATAATCGACCGCCAGGAAAAGGTCTTCGATCTTTTCCTGGAAGGACCTCAGGGTCAGGGGTTTGCGGAATGTCCGGGACCCGATCCCGGTCAAAAATCTTCGGATTTCGCTCTGGAACAGGATGATGACGGCGATGATCAGATAGGTGATGAAGTTCTTGATCAACCAGTTCGTCACCACAAATCTCCCCCACCGGGCGATAAACAGGAGCAGGGCGATGATCGCGACGCCGACCGCCATCTGGTAAGCCCGGGATTCTTTAATCAACAGGAAGAAGGAGTAGAGGATAAAGGCGACTACAAGGATATCCAGCGCGTCGGTGAGCGTGAAATGCGACAGGGTGGTCGTGATATTATTGAACATAACGGCTCTTGTTCTCTTCCCCAAAAGATTTTTCCGGATCATCGTTGAGGATGGCCTCGGCCACGAGCGCCGCCCGCTTGACGGCCTTCACGTCGTGCACCCGAAGGAGGCTGGCGCCCCGGAGGATGCTGACCACGGCGGCGGCGATCGAGCCTTCCAGTCTGTCCTGCGGCGGCGCGTTCAAGACCTTTCCGATGAAGGACTTGCGCGAGACGCCAACGAGAATAGGCCGTTCCAGCGCCTCGAAAAAGTCGAGCTTATTGATCAAGACAAGGTTATCTTCAAGCCTTTTTCCGAAGCCGATGCCGGGGTCGATGATGATATTTTCCTTCTTGAGCCCATAGGCCAGGGCGATTTCAATTTTTTCGGCGAGAAAAGAGCGGATCTCTTTGAGAACGTCCACATAGAAAGGATGGACTTGCATCGTCTTTGGATTCCCCTGCATATGCATCAGGATGAAGCCTGCGTCGTTCCGGGCTGCCAGGCTTAGAAGCCGGGTGTCCAGGCTAACGGAACTGATGTCGTTAATGATATCGGCGCCGTGGTCGAGGGCGGCCTCGGCCACCTCGAATTTCATCGTGTCCACGGAGATCAAGGCTTTGCCGGCTTTCCTCAGGCCGGCGATTACGGGGATGACGCGGCGGATCTCTTCTTCGGCGGGCACCGAGTCGGAGCCGGGCCTCGAGCTTTCCCCGCCGACATCGATGATATCCGCGCCCTCGGCGAGCAGACCCAGGCCGTGATCGACGGCCTTCTCGGGCTCCAGATAAAGTCCGCCGTCAGAGAATGAATCCGGTGTGACGTTGACAATCCCTATGATCCAGGTGCGCCGGCCGAGACAATGTGTTTGGTGTTTAACCTGGAAATTGTGTGCTTTCCTCACCTCTTACACTTTTGCCAAATCTGGTTTTTCCAAAGGCGGAACGGTTTTGACGTCTTCTTTTCCTTTGGGTTTTTTGGGCCGCTTGACTTTTGCCACGGCCTCGATTTCCTCCGATGTCAGGACTTCTTTTTCCAGCAGGAGCTTGGCGATCTTTTTCAGCTTGCTTTTATTCTTTTCGAGAAGCTGGCGTGTCCGTTCGTAATTCCGGCTGACGATCTTTTTGACTTCCTCGTCGATCCGCTCAGCCGTTTTTTCGCTGAAATTTTTATTTATGGCCAGGTCCCGGCCGAGGAAGATGAGGTCGTCACGCTCCCCGAAGGTCAAGGGACCCAGGTCCGACATGCCCCACTGGCAGACCATCTTGCGGGCGATTTCCGTGGCCTTCTCGAAGTCATTGGCGGCGCCCGTGGTCGTCTTGTCCAGGAAAATAGTCTCTGCCACGCGGCCGGCCATGAGCACGGACAGCTGGGCTTCGAGATATTCCTTGCTGTAGGTATAGCGGTCGTCGAGCGGAAGCTGCTGGGTTATGCCGAGGGACATCCCCCGCGGGATGATCGTGACTTTGTGGATGGGGTCGGCCTCGGGAATGAGCGCCGCGATCAGAGCATGACCGGCCTCGTGAAAGGCCGTGCTCCTTTTTTCTTCGTCGCTGATGATCATGCTCTTGCGCTCCACGCCCATGAGCACCTTGTCCTTGGCGTATTCCATGTCCTTCATCAAGACTTTGTCCTGGCCCAGCCTGGCGCCGATGAGGGCCGCTTCATTGACCAGATTGGCCAGGTCGGCGCCCGAGAATCCGGGGGTTGACCGGGCCAGGAGTTTCAGGTCGATATCCTTATCGAGCGGGATTTTTCGGGTATGGACTTTCAGGATTTCCTCGCGGCCTTTGACATCGGGCATGTTGACGACGATGCGGCGGTCGAACCGTCCCGGACGAAGGAGGGCGCTGTCGAGGATGTCGGGCCGGTTGGTGGCGGCGATCAGGATGACGCCTTCGTTCGAATCGAAGCCGTCCATTTCGACGAGGAGCTGGTTCAGCGTCTGCTCGCGCTCATCATGCCCTCCGCCCAAGCCGGCGCCTCTCTGGCGGCCGACGGCGTCGATTTCATCGATGAAAATCAGGCAGGGCGCGTGCTTCTTGCCGTTCTCGAACAGATCCCGGACGCGCGAGGCACCTACGCCGACGAACATCTCGACAAAATCCGACCCGCTGATGGAGAAAAAGGGCACGTCCGCTTCGCCGGCGACGGCCCGGGCGAGCAGGGTTTTGCCCGTGCCCGGGGCACCGACCAGGATAACACCCTTGGGAATGCGTCCCCCGAGTTTCTGGAATTTCTGCGGATCTTTCAGAAACCCGACGATCTCCCGGAGTTCCTCTTTGGCTTCTTCGACGCCGGCGACGTCTCTGAAGGTGATCTTTTTCTGTATGCCGGAGAATAGCTTAGCCCGGCTCTTGCCGAAGGACAGCGCCTTGTTCCCGCCGGCCTGCATCTGCCTCATGAAGAACAGCCAGAAAAAGATGAGGAGGATGATCGGGAATGCCGTAAAAATATAAGAAAACCAAGGGCTTCGGTTCGTGTCCTTGACGATGATGTTGACCTTGTTGTCACGCAGGATCTTGACCAGGTCGTTATATTGAGACGGCAGGACGGTTTTGAAAGTGGTCCCGTCCTTGTACGTCCCTTTCACCTGGCTCCCGGTGATCGTCACATCTTCGACTTTCTTTCCTTCGACATCGTTGAGGAATTGGCTGAAGTTGATCTCGGTTTTGATGATGTTGGGAGGCTGAAGCAGGCTCCACAGGAGGATAATGATGACGCCCGCAGCCATCCAGAAAACGATATTTTTTATCGGTTTGGGTTTTTTCGTTGCCATTGGATGTTCCTTTAAACAAGGTTATTTTACCACGTATCCACCTTCTTGTTAATAAAGAATTTAGAAAAAAACCGAAAAAAATCTAAAAAACAGGCCAAAAATCGTGAAAATCCGGCCAAAAATCGATGAATTTTTAAAAAATCGGGGACCGGCCTTTTGGTCTCCCTTCCCCGAATTCTTTTTTTGTTGACAATAACTTCCGAATTGATATAAACGATTAATCTGTAAGTAAAATGGGGACGGTTCTCTTTTTTGGCCTGAATCAAACTCAAAAAAATTGTGCCGTCCCCCTTCGGACTCCAGGGGGAACCGCATGAATCTTCACTGGATCGACCTTGTCATCATCGCCTTCTATCTCGTTGCCGTTGCCTCGATCGGCTTTGTAGTTAAAAAACGGGCTACCAAAAAATTGGACTCGTTCTATCTGGCCGATCGCAACGTCCCCTGGTGGATGCTGGGCCTGTCCGGCTGCTCGAGCTACATCGACATCGGCGGCACCATGTCCATGATCGGCGCTATTTTTTACCTGGGCCTTAAGTCCCTCTGGGCGACCCATATTTTCTGGGGCTGGTTCATCATCTGCTTTTACATGGCCTTCCAGGCCAAATGGATCCGCCGCTCGGGTGTCATGACCTTCGCCGAATGGAACGAGACCCGGTTCGGCGCGACGCGCGATGCCGAGACGGCCCGGCTGGCGGCCGCGATCTTCCTCCTCGTTCTCATGATCTGCAACCTCATGTTTATATCGGTGGGAACGGGCAAATTCGCCGAGGAATTTTTGCCTTTTCCCCGCTGGGAAGCAACACTGATCGTGCTGGCCGTGGTCGGGATCTATGTCACCCTGGGCGGTTTTTTTGGCGTCATCCTAACGGATGTTTTTCAAACGATGCTGATCGCCATCGGTGCCGTCGTCATGGCCGTGATGGTTTTCCAAAAAGCTCCCGCGACGAGTTTTATCGCCAAAGACCCGGCCTGGTTTTCGCTGGCCCCCGCCTGGAAGCTCTGGCCGTCGTATATGGCGGATACGTCGCCGGCCTACCAGCACTTTAATCTCTTCGGCCCCATCCTGATGGCCGGGTTTTTCTGGATGGTCTTCCGCGTGCTCAGCGGCCCGAACGTATGGGACTTTCAATTCTTCCTGACAACGCGGACGCCGCGCGATGCTCAGCTTGCCGGCGGGATGTGGACGGTGGGCTACACCCTGCGCTGGATTTTAGGATGCGCGTTCATGGTGCTCGGGATTTTTTACCTCGGCTCGCAGGCCGGCTTTGACGCCGAAAAGATCATGCCCCTCGTCCTCCAGAAATTTCCGATCGGCATGCGCGGGTTCTTCATGGCCATCCTGCTGGCGGCCCTGATGTCCACAACCAGCGCCATGATCAATGTCACGAGCTCGGTCATCATCAATGATTTCATCAAACGGTATTTCGGCAAAAATCTGCCCCAAAAGAAGTTGGTTCGATACGGCCAGCTGGCTTCCGTCGCGGCCGTCTTGATCGGCTTTGTCTTCAGCTTGTCGTTTGCCAACATCGTCACGGCCTGGGAAACCATGGTCTTTATCGTCGTGACGGTCATTCTCGTCCCCGCGACGCTGCGCTGGTTTTATTGGCGTTACGGCGCCAAAGGTTTTGTCTGGAGCATGGGGGTCTCGGCCGTCCTGATTTTCCTGCGCATCATCTTTTTCCGAAAGCTCCATGCCGCGGCCTCGCTGGCAACTGACATGGGACTTTGCCTTGTCACGACGGTCGTCGTGACGTTCCTGACGAAGCCCGCGGACATGGAGATCCTGGTGAAATTTTACTCCAAGATCCGGCCCTTCGGATTCTGGGGTTCGGTGAGGCGCGAAGCGGTGAAGCGCGGCCTTGTCCCGGCGAAAGATAAAATGCTGGCCATCGATGCCCTGAACGGACTGATCACGGCCATCTTCCAGTTCTCGCTGGCGCTCCTTTCGTTTTACGCGTTTCTGCGAAATTGGACCCAGTTTGGAATCTGGGCGGCCGTCGCCATCGGATTGTCGATCGTCCTTTATTTCACCTGGTATAAAAACCTCCCCTCGAAAGAAGAAATATTAATGGGGTCAAACCTACTCGTTACGCATCTTCCCCAAGAGAATTATGCGTAATGAGTAGGTTTGACCCCAATCGCTGAACGATGTTGAGAAGATGAACAAGCCGGCCGTCCACCTCATCTGCAACGCCCATCTCGATCCCGTCTGGCAATGGCGTTGGGAGGAAGGCGCATCTGAAGCGCTGGCGACATTTCATACGGCCGTCGAGCTTCTCCATGAGCACAACCGGCTGGTTTTTTGCCATAACGAGGCCGTTCTATATCAGTGGGTGGAGCGCTACGATCCCCCCCTGTTCAAGGAAATCCAGAGGCTCGTCCGAAAACGGCGGTGGGCCCCGAGCGGCGGCTGGTATCTCCAGCCCGATGTCAACATGCCCGGCCTGGAATCCCTCATCAGGCAGATTGCGGAGGGGCGGAGATATTTTCAAGAGAAATTTGGCAGCGCGCCCAAAGTCGCTTATAACTTTGATTCATTCGGCCACAGCGGCGGGCTGCCCCAGGTTTTAAAGCAATCCGGCTACAAGATGTATATCCATATGCGGCCGCAGAGCCCTGAGCTCGAGCTTCCTTCCGACCTCTACCGGTGGCGCGGCGTCGACGGCTCAGAGATTCTTGCCTACAGGATCACCGTCGGCCTTTATCACTCCGAGCGCGATAATATCGAACAAAAGATTGGCGACGGCATAGAGTTCGCCCTGCGGCTCAACCGCGATGTCCCGGTCTTCTGGGGGCTGGGCAATCATGGGGGAGGGGCTGCGCGCGAAGATCTCCGCTTCATCGACGCCTTGACGAAGAAGGAAAAGCGGGTCCGGATCATTCACAGCACACCCGACCGACTTTATGAGGCGCTCAGACCTGCGGCAAAAAGTGTTCCGCTTATCGAAGGCGATTTGCAGAGAGTATTTACCGGCTGCTACACGTCTTTATCGAGGATCAAGCGGGCGGCCCAAAAAAACTTGGCCGGGCTTGTTCAGACGGAAGCCACAAGGGCGGCATCCTGGTGGGGGCAGGGGCAAGACTTTCCGGCTGAAGAGTTCCGCGAAGCCTGGCAAGGTCATCTGTTCAATGATTTTCACGACATCCTGACCGGCTCCTGCACGGAGCCCGCCGAACAAGACGCCCTTGAGCTCTACGGAAAGGTTTCAGAGTCTGCGCGCCGGTTGCGCTTGGAAGCGGCTGCGGCTTTTAATAGGGGCGCGACAGGAAAATTGCATATTCCCGTCACAGCCTTGAACGCCAATCCTTCTTTAATCCACGTCCCCGTCGAAGTCGAATGCATGGCCGATTACAGGCCGTTCTGGAAAGGCCGATGGCACCTGAGGATGTTTACAACCGACGGCGCCGAAATCCTGTGCCAGGAAGAACAGCCGGAGGCGCTTCTCCCGTTCAACCGCTGGCGCCGGAAAGTAAGCTTTACGGCCGACCTTCCCGGATTGGGAGTTTCGCATTACGAAATCCGGGCTTGCAAGGGGGATGGCCCGCGTCGTTCAATAAAGAGCACCGCCAAGAATGATTCTTGTTTCATATTCCAGACCAAAGGAGACGATGTCATAGCGGAAAAAGACCGCAGGAACTCTCCGCTCGCCAAATTCGATTTACTATCGAAGCTGGATAAAAAAATCGGATTGTTGACGTCGCTCCAAGCCGGCGGCCGCGAATGCTTGGCCGGTCCGCTCTTCCGGCCACTTGTGATCATAGACGAAGGTGATTCCTGGGGAACGGACCGTTGGAGCTATCGGCAGGTGGAAGGCCCTTTTCAGCCGAAAGGACGTCCTCGGCTCATAGAGAAAGGCCCCATTCGGACGATTATCGAGACCGTTCTCGCTTATAGAAAAAGCCGGATCGTGCTTCACACGATAGCCTATCCTTCCTGGCCTGTCCTGGAGTTCCGTTTTTGGCTGCTCTGGAACGAGGAGCGCAGGAGGCTGAAGCTTTCCATTCCCACAGCTTTTAAGCCGGATCACGTGCTGTGTGAAATTCCGGGCGGCGCTATCGCGCGGCCCGCCGACGGCCAGGAGCACGTCCACGGCCGATGGATTTTAGCCACGGGAGGGTCCGACGGGAAAGAGACGGCCTTGGGCATCGTCAGCTCCGGGCAACACGGCTTCGACTTCGCAGACGGGGAGATCAGGCTGTCTGTTTTGCGAAGCTCCGCCTATTGCCATGAACAGGGCTTTAAGATCAGGAAGTCACCGCTGCGGAAATTCGGCGACCTGGGCGTGCATGACTTCAAACTGCTTGTGACGGCAGGAGATCCGAGCACAGTGCGCTCAATGCTGCCCGGCCTCGCCGACTGGCTAAGCGCGCCTCCCATCGCCTATGCGCATTTGCCAATCGGGATCGACTGTGAAGCATTAGTAAATCCCCACTCGCTTTCCTTCATAAAGAGGCGGAATACAAAGGATTCATTTCGTAAGGATGACGAGCAGGCGAGCTTAACCGCTGGATTCCATAATTTGCCTTCTTTGCATCCGGCGAATATTCGCATGACCGCCTGCAAACAGTCTTGGGACAAAAAAGCGCTGATCGTGCGGCTCCATGAGACGTCCGGAATGAGGACAAACGTATCTCTGAGGCTCCCGAAATATCGAAAGTCCGGTGCGCCGAAAATTTCCTTAAAACTCGCCTTCCGGCCGTTTGAGATCAAGACCATTCGCATCGATAGGTCGGGGGAATGGCGGGAGGTCAGACTGATCGAGGAAATATAAATAATGAGCGGGCTGGGCGCCATCGACATTTTTATCGTCGCCGTGTACATCCTTGTGCTCGTCTGGATCGGCCTGTGGGCGAAAAAAAGGGCCGAGCGCGGCATCGATTCCTATTTCTTGGGCGAGCGGAGCATACGCTGGTGGATGCTGGCCATGTCGGGGTCGTCCTCCTATTGGGATATCACCGGCACGATGTGGATCGTCTCGCTCCTCTGCATCATGGGCATGAAGGCGATGTGGCACCAGTGGATCTGGGGCTGGCCTCTGCCGGTCTTTTTCGCCTTCTTCATGGGCAAGTGGATCAACAAGTCCAAGGTCCTGACCGCGGCCGAATGGATGAAGACGCGCTTCGGCGAAGACAGCGCCGGGAGCTCTGCCCGCTCGGCCTACGCCGTCCTGGCCATCGTCACGGTGACCGGATTTCTCGCCTACGATGCCGTGGGTATGGGAAAATTTGGGACCCAGTTCCTTCCCTTTTCCAAAGGCACCTGTTCGGTCCTGATTCTGGGAATCACGGGCATTTACATCATCTTTGGCGGATTTCACTCTTTGATCATTACCGAAGTCGTCCAGACGATCTTGATGAGTATCGGAGCGGTGATCATCGCTGTCATCGGTTTCGTCAAGGTCGACCTGGCCGCGCTCAGCCAGAAGATGGGCGGCGCTTTTTTCAACCTGTCCGTCCACTGGAAAGAGCCGGCGCTCGGGGAGACCGAATTTTTTCTTCTCGGCGCGCTGACGATCGCCTGGATCGGTAAAGGGCTGCTGCTCTGCTTCGGCGGTCCGGAACAGCTCTATGACTTTCAGCGTTTTTTGTCGGCCAAAAACGAGAAAGACGCTTCCAAGCTGGGCCTGCTCTGGGGCGTGCTGCACACGCTCCGCTGGCCGATGGCCATGGGCATTGCGCTGCTCTACTTAAGCGGTTTCTTGGGCGTCAAGGATTATGAGAGCGTGCTGCCCGCCGTCATCAACCAGTTCCTGCCCGTGGGTGTTCGCGGGCTGGTCCTGGCGGCACTGTTGGCGGCTTTCATGTCCACGTTCAACTCCACGGTCAATGCCGGCGCATCCTACCTCGTGGTGGATATTTATAAAAAATTCCTCAATCCGCGCGCGACACAGAAGCAGTTGGTCTATGCCGGATACATTTCCTCATTATTGCTCATCGCCACCGGCATCGCCATCGGTGCCACGGTCCAATCCATTCATAAGGTCTTTCAGTGGATCATGGCGGCGCTTGGGGCGGGCGTGCTGCTTCCCAATTTTCTGCGCTGGTACTGGTGGCGGCTTAACGGCTGGGGGTTCACCGCCGGGGTCCTGGTCGGAATCGGAGCCTCGCTGATTCAGGCGATATTCTTCTCCAGCGCTCATCTCTATATCTATTTCCCCGTCATCGCGGGCATCGGGCTCGTCGTCTCGGTGATTGTGTCTTATGCAACTCCTCCAACCGATGAAAATGTGCTGGTGAATTTTTATAAAACAATCCAACCGGCCGGGCTGTGGGGCCCCGTTAAAAGGGAGGTCAAAAAACTCTTTCCGGAATTCAAAAAGGAGCCCTTCCGGATCAGCCTGCTCAACGTGGCCATCGGCATTCCCTGGCTTTTTTCGCTCTGGGTGTTTCCGATGTATCTCGTCGCCCGCGCTTATGGGCGGGCGGTCATATTCGCCGGGATCGCCGCGACCCTCTCTATCGTTCTTTATTTCACGTGGTACCGAAGGGAAATCAAGTCCGCATAAGAGGCGAAAGATCGAGTGGCCATGAATACACGATCGATCGGGGATCCGCTTTTATTCCCTGATAGAGATCGATGGCGAAAGTGGTTGGCGGTTCATTACGATACAACGAAGAAAGTTTTTTCCTTGATCGCATTTGAGTCCTCTTTATTAAATTCGGTATGATCAAGCAGAGGAACGGGCCGTGACGAAAAGAGAGCGGGTACTGCGCTCGATTCAGCACAAAGAACCGGACAAAATGCCGGTGGACTTGGGCGCCATGCGCTCCACAGGCATAACGGCCGTCGCCTACAGCCGGCTCAAAAAGTATCTGGGAATACGCAAAGGGCACACCTATGTCTATGATGTCGTCCAGCAGCTTGCCCAGCCGGAGCAAGCCATCCTTGATTACGTTGAATCCGATGTCGTAGACCTGGGCCGCGCATTTCTGACGGAGGGGGGTGATTGGAAAGAATTCACGCTGCCCGATGGATCGCCCGCCAAAATCCCATCTTACGCCGGCTTTATTCCTCATGAAGGAGGCTGGTTGGCGAAAAACGAAGACAGCGACATCATCGGCGCGATGCCGAAAGACGCATATTATCTCAGCCAGACGCAATTTCCGCTCAAAGACTGGGATGGCTCGGATTTGACTGTGCTTGATCGCTTGCCTGAATTCATGGGTAAAGTGACATGGTCGGCCTTGCCCACGGCGCCTTATCATAGGCCGCTGACCGCTGAGCATCTCGCCGATATACGGAACCGGGCCAAACACCTGTATGAAACGACCGACTATGCCGTCATGATCGGGTTCGGCGGAAACTTATTGGAATGGGGCCAGTATCTCTGCCGGTTCGACCAGTTCTTGATGGATATCATTGATAATCCAAAAAAGGTTTCCGCCCTTCTTGACAAGCTTCTCGAGATGCATCTTGAAAATCTCGAAAAACTTTTGCCCGCCGTCGACGGCTATGTTCAAATCATCCAGATGGGCGACGATTTTGGAACACAGCTCGCCTTGGAAATCTCCCCTAAAATTTATAGAGAGGTTTTCAAGCCGCGCCAGCGCCTGATCTTCGAGACCGTGAAAAAACATTCCAGCCTTCACCTTTTCCTCCATTCCTGCGGCTCGATCGTCGATATCCTTCCGGATCTCATCGAACTCGGCGTCGAAATCATCAACCCCGTCCAGACAAGCGCCCGAGGCATGGACCCGCAAAAGCTGAAGCGGGAATTCGGCAATGACCTTACGTTCTGGGGAGGCGGCTGCGACACGCAACGCATCCTTCCGCTCGCATCGCCTAAAGAGATCGAAGAGCACGTCAAGGAGCGGATCGACATATTCGCTCCGGGCGGCGGCTTCGTATTCACCCAGGTCCATAACATTATGCCTCACGTCCCGTCCCAGAACGTCGTGGCCATGTACGACGCCGTAAAAAAATTTCGATAGCTAAGCCCGGTGATCAGCCCAGTTGACATCCTCGACTCGCCCCATTAGGATACACGGCAGACCCATGGTTCTCGTTTAATCAAGGCATCGGACCGGAGAATATCTGAATTCCAATCAGCCGTGGGTTGCCGGAGACTAAATTATTCGACGCTATAAGAATAAGAACAGGAGGGTTAGACATGATCCCGAAGTTTGACGAAAGAGCGAATAAAATCCTGGACGAGATCATCGAAGCGCGGCGATCCATCCGGGCTTTTACCAGGGACGTGCCGCCCCGGGAGATGATCGTCGAGCTCATCCGGGCGGGACTCTGGGCTCCATACGGGGCGCTGGCTGTAGCTGGAAGATCAGATTTTCGACGCTTCTTCGTCTTGAGACGGGGCACGCCCGCCATAGAAGAAGCGGCTCGGCTGATCCGTCTGCGGGCGCAAAAAGCGGTATCGAAGACACTGCGGGAGCTTGGCCGTGAGCCTGCAAAGGGAAACCCGGGTGCCGCTTATTTCGACCGAATCAAAGCATTGGCGGAGAATGGGCCTCCGACGCTCAAAGCCGCGCCGTACTACATCGTGGTCGCGGAATATCAGGGTGTTCCGCCCTGCGGTCTGGAATCACTGGCCCACTGTCTCGAGAATATGTGGTTGAAAGCCACCGCCCTCGGACTTGCCTTCCAGCTCGTGAGCGTAACGGAGAGCATGGCCGACGACGAAGAGTTTGCGAAGCTTCTCGGCTTGCCGTTTGGGGAGTACGTGTTGGACGGCTGCGCCGTGGGCTATCCGGCCGCTGAGCCGGCGAAAGCCGCGCGCCCGGCACCGGCTGAGCGCACAGTCTGGCTCTGACGACAAAAAAAACTTGGGCTTAATCTGGATAATAACCGATCGAGCACCAGTGGCACAGTGGCGCAGCGAGAAGGGCGAGGTGATCCCAGGTCGTTTTTTAGAGGGGCATAGAATTGGTAAATATCCCCCCGGGCCCTACAGCTCTTGGTCTTTCCAAGCCCCCGTGTATTTTGCGGTGCCTTTGCATTCTTGAAGAACAACGTGGCAGATTTTCATTCCTGGTGTCAGCCTTATTTTATTTCGTCCGGCATTGTATATTTCAAGAATCTGCTTGTTGGAAATCCCCGGAGCTAGGAACGGAGCCGCGATATGACTCATCAGTCCAATTCGGGCGAATCTCGAACGTGAGTTCAGCCACCCGCACAAGTCCTCGGGGAGCGTAATCCTCTCTCTTGTGATCCCAAGCACCAGTTCACCTGGCTTCAATAAGTAGCCATCGGTAATATCAACAAGGTTGGTCAGCGTTTTGTAGTCTATATCTGCTTGCGTGATGTGCTGGTTGGTATTGAAAATCCGCAATTTGTTATCTAATGTCAAATCAATTGAGGCAGGACCAATGGCATTCTCGTCATAAGGCTCTATTCTTATTCTGCCACTCATGATCTGGCTGAGAATTTCGGGCTTTGCGAGAATCATTTTGAATACTCTTTTAAGATCATAATTGTGACTCCTTTTTATGAATCGAAAAAACCGGAAATTAGATGTGTGTCACGAATTTACTAATTTATGACAATTTTAATAAAAATTCGAGAACTATCTCATAGTAAAGGTTGGTTCCATTGACATTGGCAAAGCCGCTTTCTTTCTTTATAGCATTACAACCTGACAAAAGAACTGCACAAACGGAGAGAAAATAGATCGATTTTTTCATTATTCCCTCTCCCTATATTTTAAACATTTATATCATTTCTGAGCCCTTGACGCAAAGGGCTTGAAATCCCTCGCTGAGTCAGAAGCATTCCGATACAGAGTATGATATCATCCTCATTTGTTCCGACGAGCCCTGAACCCGGAGATGCATAGAAATTGGAGAACGTGACAAGCCAAGAGCTGGTCCGCAAGATCATCAGCGGTTTGGCGGCATCCCGTTGCGGGTTCTGGCTGGGGAATCCCTATCCCGACACCTGGCCGATCTATCATAAATACTTCGGGACATCGACCGAAGAGGAACTGCGCCGAAAGCTCGGCGACGATTACCGCTGGCTCTCCCCATCCTTAATGGATTCCACGTACAAGCATCCCGACGGCAGAAAAATCTTTGACTTAGGGCAGACGAAACGATTTCACGGCCAGCCGGGTCCCTTGGCCGAAGCCGAAACTCTGCGCGACGTCGAGGCATTCAACTGGCCTAACCCGGACTATTTGGATTTCACCGAGTGTATCCAAGCCCTTCGAAGCGCGGGCCTTTTTTATCGGGCCAGCGGATTCTGGGCCCCGTTTTTTCACGACGTCATGGACCTGTTCGGCATGGAGAGCTATTTCGTCAAGATGCATACAAATCCCGACGTTGTGCACGCCGTGACCGCGCATGTCTGCGAGTTTTACCTCGAAGCCAATCGCCGCTTTTTCGCCCAAGCCGCAGGCCTCATCGACGGATATTTTTTCGGCAATGACTTCGGCACGCAGCTCGACCTCATCATCAGCCCCATGCATTTTGAGGAATTCGTCCTTCCCTGGTTCCGGAAATTTACCGATCAAGCGCATGCCCAAGGCTTCCAGGTGATTTTGCACTCATGCGGCTCGATTTATCGGGTGATCCCTCGATTGATCGAGGCTGGCGTCAACTGCCTACATCCTTTGCAGGCGCGCGCGAAAAACATGGACGCCGAGCTCCTCTCGCGTGAGTTCGTAGGAAAGATCGCGTTTCTCGGGGGCGTCGACACCCAGCAGCTTCTCATCCACGCCACGCCTGAGCAAGTCAAGGACGAGGTGCGGCGGCTAAAGGGCTTCTTTGGCCCGTGCTGGATCGTGAGTCCCAGCCATGAAGCGCTCCTCCCCAACGTGCCGCCCCAAAACGTCGCCGCTATGGCCGAAGCCGCTCATGATTAGCAACAAAAGTCATGCTTCAATCTATGAGCCTGTAAATCTCTTCTAAATCGGTTTCCGGCCAGCTTTCATCGACCAGCCCGTTGGTGATGTCCACATGGATGAATACGCCGCGGCATGTTTTGCACATCTTTTTAATTCTCGAGACAAAATTGGCCATGCCACTGAACTTGAAATCACGGTGCAGCCCAACCCTGCAGGCTAGGACGGCGCGGCCGCCGAAGTGCTCAAAGACGGACCCAAAAGGTGTTTCGCTTGCGCCGAATTCAAGGCCCCTCAAATTGCGGATATTTTTTAAGCTCGGTATGAGATGCGTCCAGTTGCCGCAGGAGTGGATATACACGCCGCCAAATGCTTCCGAAAGCCGGTTGATGTAGGGAACGCTAAACTCATCATGAAGCGCCGGTGAAAGCATCACGCCGGCATCGTTGGCGATGGAGATCCCGAATCCGTCCGGAATCCAAGGCTGAAATCCGCTCGGCACGAATTCTGCGCCGTATCTAATCGCGACGTCCCGCTGTGCCCGGATAAACTCGATCATAAAATCCGTGATCATTTGGAGCAGATGATGGACCTCGCGGGGGCTGCTGATGACGGCTTCCAGAAAATTGGTGTGGCCGAAGATAAGGGCAGCATTGTCGAGCGGACCCTGGACATCGGCCAGGCGGACGGGGTACTGCCCGCCCGTTTGCTCGATGAAGAAGCGGGTATAATCGAGGATTCGGCCCAGGACGCCGGACGTCAATTCGGGCTTGGATAAATCGTATACGCGCATCGGGTCATCGCCGATCAGAGGCCGAACGGAGGGAAAATCGTTCTCCCACCAAACGACTTCGCAGCCGAATGCGGAGGGAATGGCGATCACTCCGAGCGTAGGGCAGAGGGCGGGGACAAAATCGCCTCTGAAAGCGAGCTGCCCATGGATTTCTTCGAGCTGGGCGGCCAGGAATTTTTTCGGGTCCTGGAGCCTCTCCCGGACAGTATCTTTGCCTTCAGCGGAAAAGAGGGCGCTCCGGACGGGCGTTCCGCCTTTAAGCCGCGGGCCGGTATAGCCGATGAGAAAAGCCGGACGCTCCGCGTTCTTAAGATGCCAGAGCCGCGTCAGAAAGTTGCGGCTTTCCGCGATTTTTGCCGGGATGTCTTGAATGATCATAGCCTTTTAATCAGTCCGTCATCGCGAGCAAGGCCCCGAGCGTCATCGCGAGGCACTTTGTTCCGCGGCAATCTTCTCTTTTTTGCGACGGGCCTACTCAATCCGTGGGCTGCGCCTCAAGTTCGGATTTGTGAAGATATCGTTCTCGTCCGTGCTGGTCGAGGAAAATTCGCTGACGATGGCGCCCTTGTCACCGGCTTGAAACCAGTGCAGGTTGTCGGGCGGCAGGGTATATTGGTCGCCGGGCCTAAGGATGACTTCATGCCAGGCTGTAAAATATTTTTTGTAGCCTTCAGGAAGGACGGCTTTCGGCGTGGGCGTTGGATCGCCTTTGCCATAGAGATAGATTTCGCCCCAGCGGCAGCGAAACGTCTCCTGTTTTCCGATGTTTTTTTCGTTCACTTTCGGATGCCTGTGCTCCGGGCAGATCTGGCGGGGCAAGAGGATCAACTCCTTGGCGCAATAGCGGTCATTGTTTTCGTAGACAATGATCGCGAAGCCCAAGTGTTTGAAATCATTCAGGCCGAAGTCCGGCACTTCCATATTTTCTTTTTCTTTCTGGGTGATTGCGATTTTGGCTTCTCGGAGAAGCCGACAAGCTTTTTCCCGGGCTCGTTGAACCTCTTTCAATGTCATGATGGACTCCCTTTGGTTTTCAAGAGCTTCTCGATATCTCTTCGGTGTGGAGCAGACGGCTGGGCTCCTATCTTGGTTACGGAAAGGGCCGCCGCGGCATTAGCGAAGCGCGCGGCGTCGAGAAGCGGCCGGCCTTCGGCGAGCGCCACGGCCAGCGCTCCGTTGAAGATATCGCCAGCCGCTGTTGTATCGACGGCCGTCACTTTGAACGCGGGGATGATTCGTCGGATTTTTTCGGTTTCCGAAGCAACGAAGACGCCCTTTGAACCCAGCGTTATGAAGACGGCTCGTACGCCTTTTTTTAATAGCCTTTGAGCGGCTTTGGCCATATCGGATTCTTTTTTGATTTTGATGCCCGTCAAAATTTCTGTTTCGGTTTCGTTGGGCGTCAGGATGGAGATGCGCCGGAGAAGATGGTCATCCAATGGCCTGGCGGGTGCGGGGTTGAGGATGACAGGGACTTTGTAAGAAGCGGCAATTTCCGCGGCTTCCCGGACGGTTTCCAGCGGCGTTTCAAGCTGCATGAGGAGGATGTTGGCGGAGGAAATCGTACGCCCTGCCCGCCGCACATCTTCGGGCGTCAGATTAGCATTGGCGCCCGAAGCCACGGCAATGCTGTTTTCCCCGTCAGCGCCGACGATAATCAAGGCGATTCCGGATGCGGCTCGCCTATCCTTGTAGACATGTTTCACATCGATTCCGTCATGGATGAAACCCTCGACAGCCTTCTTGCCGAAAATATCGTTTCCGATGCGGGCAATGAATGCCACGTCTCCGCCGGCCCTCGCAGCCGACGCAGCTTGGTTCGCTCCCTTGCCGCCGGCGGCCATGTGGAATTCGCCTCCCAGGATCGTCTCACCAGGACGCGGAATTTTCCCCGTCTTGATGATCATATCCGTGTTCGAGCTTCCGACGACAGCGATCTTCCTTTTAGAAATCGGGGATTTAAAAATTGGGGACATGTTCCGAATTTCTGAATTCGGTACGTGTCCCCAATTTTTCCTGCCGCGGAACTCTGAATTCTTCATTGCAATATGAGCTTGAAAATCCGGGCATCCCCCGCCCTAAACTTCAACGCGCCGTTTTTCTCCTTCTCGTCCTGGGACCAGCGAATTTGAGTGGGCATGCTAGAGTCTTTCACGACCTCGATTAACCTTTTAACTTTGGGCGCAAATCGGACTATGGCCGTCCGGTCGCTCTCATAATCGCGGTTGACAAACATAATGTACCTATCGCCTGCGTCGCTGAATATCCCGATCACCATCGGGCAGCTTTGCACTTTTTGGACCAGGCCGTTGCTCGCGAGCGGGCGGCAGCCTTTCGGGACGGGGTCGCTGTGGTAAACGGCTTCTGATTTCCAGCTGCCGACGAGCGGTGAAATCTGGCGGACCTCCTGATTGATCTCTGACGCGAATTCATAGGCCAGCGTCGGTTTTCCTTGCGGATCGATCAGGCCGTATTTCCAGTCGAAATCGCTTCCGGTGGGCGTTCCATACGTGAAATATTGTAGGCCTTTCGCGCCATAAGCCAAATCGCTGAAGAGCTGGAGGCGGATATGGGCGGCGGTCGGCGGTGGATAAACCGCGTGGGCTGTGACCAGCGTGAAGGCCCAGAACGGGAGGCCGAATTTCTCCGCCATGCCGCGGATGATTTCCAGGTTGAGATAATAATCTTCGCGCAGGCCGGTGGACATAATCGGATAATGGTCATAACTGAGGAAGGTCGGCTTCACTTTTTCCAGGAAGCTCGCGACGTGCTGGTCATAGGTTTCCGTGCCGAGCTGCTGAGGAGTGGCATAGGTGGGGAAGAGGTTGGCATAAGCGGGATGTGCGGGGTCTTTGTCTTTGAGATAAGCGAAAATCTCGGCGATTCGATCGAACTTGGCGGCGTTCGGCTCATCCAAAATGAAGTATCCCCAGAAGGCGGGATGATCTTTATAAACGGCGATGATCGGGTCGAGAGATGTGAGGGGCAGGGAAGCGTCCTCGACCAGCTTGGCGACGCGGGCATCCTGGATGAGGAGCTGGATGCCCGCCTGCTGGGCCAGGTCGAGGGCTTTGAGGTTGATATCCCTTTCGCCATAAAAAGACATATTTAAGGAGAAGCCGGCTTCGGCTATTTTTTGATAAGTTTCCAGGGTGAGCAAGCTTTTGTCCGGGCCCGGCCAGGTCATGATCGGAAATTTTTGGGGTTGAGGTTGGGCTTGGGGTTGTGGCTGGGTTTGGGTTGCCCCGAGCGCCCAAAAAGTGAAAAGAAAAGCAAATGAAAGGAGAGACAAAAGGATCGCCCGTTTTCTAATAATACACAAGGCTATTCTCCTTGAGCGTTCATGAAGGTGTCTGGCCTCATTGTATTCAAGAAGGCCGCGGAAATCAAAAAAGACATTGGACGCCCCCGTGCGAGCCATCCAGTTCCGGGCTGTGCGGGACGCTATTCTTTTTCCGGTCTGCTTTATCTTGACGGATGGGCGCTCTTCCTGTAATATATCTCCACCCTTGTGGGGCTGTAGCTCAGCTGGGAGAGTGCTTGACTGGCAGTCAAGAGGTCGCCGGTTCGATCCCGGTCAGCTCCACCATCTGATTTTCCCTTATTTCTCTCTATATCGACGATTAATAGAAAATGCCAGTAAACCCCAGGCTTCAGCCTGGGGATGAATGGCACCCGGAGCGAAGCGGAGGATAGTCATCTTCATAAGCATGAAACCCCGGGCTTTAGCCCGGGGAGTTTTCATTTTTTACTAAGAGCGCCTAATTCGGGATCGCAAAATCCGCGTTTTTTGATCGGAATTATTGCATATTTTGCGCAGATGGAGCGGTTGTCTTATTTGATTTAAGATCTTTGTTATGATACGCATCTGTCAACGAGATTTAGGAAAAATTGAATTCACTTTAGCTTTTGCCTCAAAAGATGAGATATGACAAATAACTTAAAAATAGAATTCTTTCGGAGGGTGGATATCTATACTAAGGCTAAAGATATATTAAATAAAAATATTGTGAATGAGACTATTGATGGATTTGGTGAGGAATCCGCAATTCTAAAAACACAAAATATGCTTATTTATTTCGGCATGTTAGATAAAGACGGATTGCGTGCCTTAGGCATCTTAACGATTAAAGGAACAAACGAATATAAGGAATTTATTGAAAAAGATATCGCTCACGAAAGCAGTGAGGTGCTCTTTTTTAAAGCGTTTAAATATATAATTTATTTAAGCAGTAATATACGAGAATGTGATGACAAGATATATAAGATATTTACAATAGCACATGAACTTCAGCATGTTCTTCAAGCTATTAATTTACGGTGTGAACAATTAAGAACCGGGATTCTTTTAAAATATTTTCATCTACAAGGAAAAGAAACATTGACAAACGAGATATACAGACAAATTCCTGCCGAAAAAGAAGCTTTTATTAAAGCAAAAAAAATTAATTACCAAATTTTAAGGAAGAAAGAGGTGGATGCTTTCATCGATAATGAAATTTCTGAAATCGAGAGCAGAATAAATAAAACTAGGGGCGGCGATATAACTGATCTGGAAGCGGAAAAATCGTATTGGCAGAATATTAGAGACTTAGATGGAAATTGTAGCTATGATTTAAGGGGGGAAGCTAAAAAATATTGGAAAAAATACGAAGCAGATATAGAAAATAAAGCGGAAAGTATAAGAAAAAAGAAAGAAGCGAATAAACTTGATAATAACGAGAAAGCGTTCTTGGATGCGTATGAAAAATTTTATAAGGAGTGTAGTGAATAACACTAGGGTCACTATACTTTTCATATAGTTAAGTGAAGGATATAGTTGTTTCACCTGGAGGAACGATGAAAAAAATTGCTTTGGTTATGCTTTTCGTAATGTTGGGTTTGGCGGCGCTTTCCCCTGCGGCAACGCAAAAGGCAGCACCGGCCAAAATGAAACCAGCGCTACTGGTGATCGATATTCAAAATGCATTTTTGCCCAGGATGTCGGAACAAGATAAAAAACTGGGCATGGAGATGATCACTTACTACATCGAGCTGTTTCGCAAAAACGGGTTTCCGATCATCCGGGTTTATCACACGGATCCCCAGAATGGCCCGAAGCCAGATTCCGAGCCTTTCGAGTTCCCCAAATCAGTGCCCGTCAAAGCCGAAGACCCCAGAATCATCAAGAATTATTCCAACGCTTTCAATAAAACAAATCTGGATAAACTGCTGAAGGAAAAAGGCTGCAATACCCTCTTTCTCTGCGGCCTCAGCGCCGTGGGTTGCGTCCTGGCCACTTATTATGGCGCCGAAGATCTCGATTATAACGTGTTGATGCTCAAGGACGCCCTGATCAGCCACAATACCGCCCTCACCAAAGCGGTCCAGGAATTTTGTGAGACAATCAGCTACACACCTCTGAAACTCTTGCTGGAAAACGCACGCTAAAACAGACTTTGTTCCAAAATTAGTCTATTTGACTCGCCTCTAATTCCTTGATATTCTTGCTCCAACCAGATAAGGGAATGATATTGGCCACAAAGTGCCCGACATGTCATTTTAATAATACTTCTGATTCTAAGTTCTGCAAAGAATGCGGGACGCAACTCCCGGATGTCCATAAAATCGCCGTCACTGAAACGGTTGAAACCTTAAAAGATGAACTAACCACCGGCTCCACATTCGCCAGCCGATACCAGGTTGTCGAAGAGCTTGGTAAAGGCGGCATGGGCCGGGTCTACAGGGTCCTGGACAAGAAGCTCAACGAAGAGGTGGCCCTCAAGCTTATCAAGCCCGAGATCGGCCTGGACCGCAAGACGGTCGAGCGCTTCTCGAACGAGCTCAAACTGGCGCGGAAGATCGTCCATAAAAACGTCGCCCGGATGTTCGACCTCAACCAGGAGAAGGGGTCCCAATACATCACCATGGAATATATCCGTGGGGAGGATTTGAGGCGTCTGGTCCGCAAGATGGGGACGCTCAGCCCCGGTCAGGCAATCCACATCGCCAAGCAGGTGTGCGAAGGACTGGGGGAGGCCCATCGGCTGGGCGTTGTTCATCGGGATCTGAAGCCCCAGAATATTATGGTTGATGAGGAAGGGAACGCCAGGATCATGGATTTCGGAATCGCCCGCTCATTAGCCGCTAAGGGGATCACGGGCGCGGGCGTTATGATCGGGACACCCGAGTACATGAGCCCGGAGCAGGTGGAGGGCAAAGAGGTCGACCAGCGCTCGGATCTCTATTCGCTGGGGATCATCCTTTATGAAATGGTGACCGGGAGGGTGCCGTTCGAAGGAGACACACCTTTTTCTGTTGGTGTCAAACAAAAGAGCGAGGTCCCCAGAGATCCGCGAGAGCTCAATTCCAATCTCCCCCAGGAATTGGGCCGCATGATCCTAAGATGCCTGGAAAAAGATGCGTCGAAAAGATACCAGAGCGCGTCCGACCTTCACGCGGACCTTGATAAAATTGAGAAGGGCATTCCCACGACCGAACGGATTGTCCCAGAGCGCAAGCCGTTCACATCGCGCGAAGTGACAGTCAAGTTTACCCCCAAGAAGCTCATCATTCCGGCTGTCGGCGTCTTAGCCCTTGCCGCCTTAGCCATCGTTCTCTGGAAATTCCTTCTTCCAATAAAGACGCCGGTCGTTCTACGGCAGAAGCTGTCCATCGCCGTAATCAGCTTTGAAAATCAAACTGGCGATAAGAATTATGATTATTTGAGAAAGGTCATCCCGAATCTTCTCATCACCAGCCTTGAACAATCCGGGAATTTCAGCGTCACAACCTGGGAGAGGCTTCTGGACTTGCTCAAGCAGGCGGGAAAGGGCAATGCGGAGTTCATCGATAGAGACCTCGGGTTTGAACTGTGCCGGATGGACGGAATCCGGACGATCGTCCTGGGTAGCTTTGCCAAGGCGGGGAATGTCTTTGCCACCGATATCAAGATTCTGGATACCGAAACTAAGCGTCTCCTCAAGAGTGCGAAGTCCGAAGGCGAGGGGGAAGGGAGCATTCTCAAGAGTCAGATCAACGAGCTGAGCCGGCAGGTTTCTCTTGGAGCCGGGATACCTGAGAGCAAGGTCAATGCCGAAAAAACGAGGATTGCCGAAGTGACGACGAGCTCGATCGAGGCCTACGACTATTATCTCAAAGGAATGATCGCTTGGAACCAGCTATATGAAAAAGAGGCACTCCAGTATTTCGAGAAAGCCGTCGAGCTCGATCCGACATTTGCTATGGCCTATCTAAGGCTTGCCGTCAGCTTTGCTGATTTTGGAGATATCAAATCAAGAGATCAGGCTCTGGAAAAGGCCAAAGCGAATTATCAGAAGCTGACCGAAAAAGAAAAGCTCTTCCTAGATGCGAGTTACGCTAATTATGTAGAAAATAATCAGCAAAAATATTTCCAGATCTTGCAGGAGTCTGCCAGGAAGTATCCAAAAGAAAAATATTTCCACCATCGTCTGGGTTATTATTATCAGGGACAACAAGGGAAAGAAGAAAAGGCCTTGGAGGAATACCGGAAGGTCCTGCAGCTCGACCCTTCTTATGGGCTTGCGCTCAATCAGATGGGCTATATTTATGCCGGGTTGAAGAATTACGAAAAAGCCATCGAATGTCTTAAAAAATACGCTTCTTTGTCACCCACCGAGGCCAATCCGCTGGATACCCTGGCCGAGGTTTATTTTTGGATGGGAAATCTCGATGAAGCCATTGCGAAATATAAAGAAGCGCTGGAGAAAAAGCCGGATTTCTTAACTTCGACCCACAATATCCAGTACCTTTACGCTCTCAAGGAAGATTACACCGAAGCCATGAAATGGATAGATCGATATATCGAAATTGCGCCTGCTCCCGGGGTTAAGAGAGCCGGCTATATGTGGAAGGGCTTTTATGATTTCTGGCTGGGAAGCTATGAGAAATGCTTGAGCGACCTTCAGATGGCCGAGAACTTGGCCGAAGCCCTTGGCGATAAAAGGGCTATATCAGCGCTCAGCTACTTGAAGAGTTTTATTTATTGCGAAAAAGGAGCATTCGGTTTAAGCAGGAAACTCTGCGATACCTGGTTCGATGGTTTTTCGGCTCTTGATCCGGGTAACAAAGCATTTTACCGGGCCCTTCATGGCTTCTCGCTGGCGCTTATTGAATTGAAGGAGGGAAATATTGATACAGCGAGGGCCCGGGCTGTCGAGACGCAGCCCCTTTTGGCCGAGATCGCTGGATACGGGAAAGAGTGGGCGACCGATCGGTATAATCTGACAATTGCCGAGATTGACCTGAGCGCAGGCTCGCCGGATAAAGCGATTGATCGTTTGAAAAAGGCCGTGCCTTTAAGAACTCCTGGGCTTCAATATACCGACTACATTATCATCTATAACTTGCCATTCCTAAGGGACACGCTGGCCCGAGCCTATCAGCAAAAGGGCGAACTCGATAGAGCAATTGCGGCAGATGAACGGTTGATGACGTTCGACCCGAAAAGCGAATCGCGATATCTCGTCCACCCCAAATATCACTATAGGCTGGCGAAGCTGTACGAGCAAAGGGGACTTAAGGATAAGGCGAGAGCGCAGTACCTACGCTTCCTCGACCTCTGGAAAGACGCCGATCCGGGCCTCCCCGAAGTGGAGGTTGCCAGGAAGATGCTGGCAGGGTTGAAAGCAAAATAACTTGCCGATTGCCCGGAGCATAAGAATTTTGTAAATCATTTAAGAGAGGTATTTCGATGCCCAGACCCGGTGAACATCCGCTAGGGGATAAGGGACAGGTTGTGCTTTTTCTCCTTTTCATGCTTGTCTGGGTTCTTGATTCATTCGCCCTCAGGTTCTCTGTGGTGCTTGCCGGCTACGTCCCGCTGTACGTACGCCTTGCCTGGACTGCAGCTGTCGCGGCCGCTGGGCTTATCCTAATAAATGCCGGGCACAAGGTGCTTGAGGATACGGATGTCCCTCATTTGCTCACCACCGGCGCTTTTGGCCGCGTGCGGCACCCTCTGTATCTGGGGAGCATGCTGCTTTTCACGGCTGTATGGGGCTCAACTCTTTCGCTTGCCGCTTTAATCGTTCTTGCCATTATCTTCGTTTTTTACAACCATATTGCCGCATACGAAGAAAAGAAGCTTGTAGAAAAGTTTGGGGAAGCATATATACAATACAAGAAAAAAGTTCCTCGGTGGATACCAAAGCTTTAGCGCCAAAGGGATTTTTATGAATAAGGAGTCAGTCATGAGACGGAAAATTCTTAAGCAAATTCTTTGCGCCTTCATGCTCTTTGCCGCGTTTGCATCTTTGGGCCTCTTTGCCCAGCTCGAGACGCAGGCCCAGCACGACGCCCGGATGAAATGGTGGCGCGACGCCCGGTTCGGCCTCTTCATCCATTGGGGTATTTATGCCGTCCCGGCAGGTGAGTGGAAAGGAAAGACGAATTACGGTGAGTGGATCCGCCAATCGGCTCAGATCCCGATCGCTGAGTACGACAAATTCGTCAAGCAATTCAATCCCATCAAATTCAACGCCGACGAATGGGCGCGTCTGGCCAAGGACGCGGGCATGAAATACATCGTCATCACGTCCAAGCACCACGACGGCTTCTGCATCTTCGACTCAAAAAACACGGACTACGACGTCATGTCTACGCCGTTCAAGCGCGATATCTTGAAGGAATTGTCCGAGGCCTGCCGGAAGCAGGGGATCAGGCTGTGCTTTTATCATTCGATCATGGACTGGCACCATCCCGATTACCTGCCGCGCCGCGATTGGGAGAAAGACCGCTCCGCCGCGGGCGCTGATTTCGACCGTTACGTCCAGCATTTGAAGAACCAACTCAAAGAGCTGATCACGAATTACGGCCCGATCGGCGTGCTCTGGTTCGACGGTGAGTGGGAAAGCACCTGGAACGAGAAATACGGCCGCGACCTTTATCGATATGTCCGGAGCCTCCAGCCGGACATCATCATCAACAACCGCGTCGGCGCCAGCCGGTCGGGCATGGAAGGTTTTTCGCAGGACAGGGAGTCGGCCGGAGATTTCGGGACTCCCGAGCAGCAGATCCCGCCGACGGGGCTTCCCGGGGTAGATTGGGAAACCTGCATGACCATGAACGACAACTGGGGCTACAACAGCCATGACAAAAACTGGAAATCGGCCGAAAGCCTGATCCGGATGCTGGCCGATATTGCCTCCAAAGGCGGAAACTACCTGCTCAATATCGGGCCGACCTCAGAAGGCGTATTTCCTCCGGAGAGTATCGAGCGGCTTCGCCAGATCGGCCAGTGGATGAATGTGAACGGCGAATCGATTTATGCGACTCAGGCCAGCCCTTTTAAAAAGCCGGAATGGGGACGATGCACGCAAAAAGCCGTCGGCGGAGGAACGAGACTTTACTTCCACGTTTTCAACTGGCCGGCCGATGGAAAGCTCATTGTGCCGGGAATTTACAACAAGGCCAAACAGGTTTATCTGCTTGCCGATTCCAAAAAGGAGGCTCTTAAGGTCAGCCGGAAAGAAGATTCTCTGGTGCTCGATGTTCCTGCGCAGACTCCCGATCCCCTCAACAGTGTTGTCGTCCTGGACGTCGAGGGAAAACCGGATGTCAGCGACCCGCCGGAGATCAAATCCGAGTTCGATATCTTTATGGATGCGCTCGATGTGACCGTGACTTCAGGGCGCGAGAATATCGAGGTTCGTTATACCCTTGATGGCTCTGTGCCATCGGCCGCCTCGCCGCTCGCCAAAGGTCCCATCCATCTGACCGGAACGACCGTCGTTTCGGCTCGGTGCTTTCGGGACGGCAAACCCGTGAGCGGCGCGGCCCAGGCTAAGTTCACCAAGGTCAACCCGCGCCCCGCCGATAAAAACGTGAGCGTCAATCCCGGCGTATTTTATAACTACTACGAGGGCGATTGGGACAATGTTCCCGATTTTTCGAAGCTCAAGCCGGTCCAATACGGCGCCTGCTCCGCGCTCGACCTCTCCTGCAAAAAAAGAAAAGAATATTACGGGTTTGAATTCACGGGCTATTTCAAAGTTCCCAAGGACGGGGTCTATGCGTTCTATTTGGAATCGGATGACGGCAGCAAAATGTACATCGGCGATGACCTGGTCGTTGACAACGACGGGCTGCACGGCCTGACGGAAAAACGGGGGCTGATTGCTCTGGCCACGGGCCTTCATCCCATCCGGGTCTGCTATTTCAATAAGACAGGCGGCGAGGGATTGACTGTCTTCTATCAAGGTCCGGGCATCGCCAAGCAACCTGTTCCCGCGGCCATGCTCGGTCATAAATAGGCGGCGCAGACAAACCGAGAGGCAGCTTAAATGATTCCCGAGGTCGAGGATGCCGGGAAGGGGATAGCTCTGGTCTCCCCGAGGTTGAAAATGCTCCGCGCGCCTCGTAGCTTTGCAAAATTCTAGAATCTAGCCAAATCTGAAACTGAGTCTGTGTCCCTAGATTTTAGGTTTTCTGTAAGGCCAGGAAGCTCGTTCTATAATTCTTGCCCAGAGACGCGTCGAATTCAGCCAACCACTTTTCAATATAATGAGAATCGTAATCAGGATTTTTTAGGAGAATGCACCGGACGTCCTCAATGTCTCTCGCTCTCGCGGCGATGATTTTATGAATGACGACATCTTCGAGGGCAGCAAAATTAACGTTAGTCTTGCCGAATTTTATTCCTCTCGCTCTCTCGATGGCCTGCTTCTCGTAAGGCGAGTAAGAGAAAATAAAATCTACTCTGATTCCGCTCGACGCATCAATGACAGGCAGGACCATGGTCTCTTTCACGAATTCCTCAACATGGTCAGCCAGGTGTTCAAGGTGGAGCGAGTTGACCATTCGCTTGATTTTGCGGAGCCCATCGATCCCGATGCCGAGAGTGATGTCGATATCCTTTGTCAGACGTGGCTCTCCATAGAGAAGTACAGCCTGCCCGCCGATCACCATATAGGGAACATGCTGTTTGTCCAAAGCCGCGGCAATCTTTTTAAGAAGCTTTTGAAACACTATTGACCGCCTTGGCGATTTTGATATCCACTTCTATCCCAGAAAGGGAGCCCCGAGGAGGAAAAGCGCCCAGAAAAACCGCTTCTTTATACATGTCCTCAACGAGATGAAAATTCTTTAGAATATCGACTTTTTCTTTTTTAATCATTTCCTCCTCAAATTTTTGGAGGATGGCCTTGTTTTTTATCATTCTGTTGCTTTCCGAAGACTCTTTTTTAATCTCGCGCGGAGAAGATATCCCATTTTTTTCAATTATATCATATCGTCTCTGCCGATTACGAGCGGCAGATGATCCCCTCGCTTCTGATCGCGAAAGAAGGGAAAGCTCCTTTTTAGACGGCTATACAATGGCCGGGCGACCCGTCTGGCGGGGCGGATCACGTTTACCAGTCCGGATCGAAAGATGATTTTGACGATCTCACCGAATCCGGCTAAGCGATCTGGGAACGGATGGAGCAGAAGCGCGTCGTGCTCGATGTCCCGGACAAAACCTTCGGTCCGGCAAGGTCAAAAAGGGGCTTGACATTTCGATAGCCTGTATTAAAATGTAATACAGGAGAATGGACATGCGTGCCGTGGTTTCCATCAGTTTCCCCCGGGAACTTGCTTCAGAGCTTAACCGCCTGGCGAGGGAATCGGGTCGAACCAAGAGCGAGCTTATCCAGGAAGCGCTGCGCGCTTATCTCTGGGAAGAGCGTTTCCGGAAGATCACCAAGACGACCAGAGCGAAGGCCAAGAAACGCGGATTTGTGACTGACGAAGATGTCTTCAAGGCCGTCTCGTGAAGGTGGTATTTGATACAAACGTCTTGATGGCAGCCTTTATCACAGAGGGGCTGTGCTCAAGATTGATGCTAAGGGCCAACAGGGGGGATTTCGACCTGTACGTCTCTTCATCAGTCATCCAGGAATTCGAAGAAGCCTTAAAAATGAAAGCCGGATTTTCCAGACAGGAAATAAGGGCCCTGATCAGCCTTATCAGCGAAATCGTCTTGTTCGCCGAGCCGAACGAAAATCATCAAAGGAGGGCGAAAGGAATCTGCCGGGATAAAACGGACGATCATGTCCTGGCCTGTGCTTTGGCCTGCAACGCCGATTATCTCGTAACGGGGGACAAGGATTTGCTCGAGATCAAGCGTCTTCATCACGTGATGGTGGTTTCTCCGAGGGACTTCGAGTTGGTTTTTGGCTAATGTTCCCTGATAATTCCTTTCGGGTTCAGGCCTTTCGCGTCAAACGGTATACCGTGGAACGGAAATAGAAAAGTCTCAATACGATTTTCGAATCCGCCAGGGTTTGGGGTATAAAGTCCTCAAGAAGCATTTCTCAAAACGAAATTTTCTTTCTTGGCTAAAATCGCCGTTGAATTTTTTCCTACAGTCAATGGAATAACGAGCTCGGGACTGCCGGTTCCGAAATCCAATTTATCTGCAGGCAGCTTTGATAGATTCGTCACCAGGCATCCGCGAGCCGGATCAAATGGCTTCAATTTCTCCATGTCTCCTTCAGAGATAATGTTTTCCAGCTCCGTCAAATAATGGATATAGGTCTCTCTTGATACGTGAGGCATGGATTTTCTAATATCAACGGCAATTTTTTTTGCCTGAGAGTTTTCGATATGCTCCTTTTTAAGCTTTAGCGTATGGAACATTAAACCGTTCCCAAAAAATCCGCGGCCATACTCTTTAACCAGTCGGCAAACATCGATCGGCATGGTCAGGCTCACTTCCTCTCCCCAATATTCACTTTGTTTGCCAATTAGTTTTTTGAGGGCGATGGCCGAAAGAATGTCATTCGATGAAACATGGAAATTATCGGAAGATGCAATCTCTTCGACGACCGATTGCACATCTGTCCGAAGAATTTCATCAAATTCTACGGTGAATTTATCGACGGGAAGAACGGGTTTCAATCCCACTCCCTTGAAAGAAAAATCTTTGAGTATTGTTCTTTGATGATGGGGTTTTAAAAATATCCCTATCAAGGATGATTTAAATGGGACCAGGGCGGGCCGTGATAGCGCGGCCAGGAGTGATAAAAAGTAAAAATAGCTATACCCGTCTCCAGCCAAATGATTCAATTTGGGGATCAAGGCCATCCCGTTCGTCCATCGAATGACTTTCAAAAAGAATAGCTTCTTAAGATCGGGTTGGCGAAAGCGGGAATAGGTTTCGAATCGGCTTTCTTGGATCTCCGCAATGTTAAGCTCTCGATGAACGACCTCTTCATCATAGCAGTCCTCTTCACGATATTGGTCAAAAACGATGAGGCCGCCTTTGTATTCGCCGAACATCGGCCAAAAGATGGAGGAGAACCCGCGTAAAGCCCTCCTCAGTTTCTCCGTCTTGAATCCTTCTTTATAATAGAAAAGAAATTCTATCGGATAAATCCCGTTGGAGAAGAGGACATCTACTTGCGAAATGCGGACTTCTTTCATTGAGGTTCTTAATCAATCTACCATTTCGCCCGCCCAAAGGAAAGCCGCTATTTTTGTTAAATTTGACTCTTTTCCAAAAAATAAATATCCTGTGCTCATATATGATAAAGGAAAGGGTCTTGCCATGAAGCGACGTGATTTCCTGAAGACGGGAGCGGCGCAAATTTCCTACGGATTTCTACTACCAGTGCATGTACAACGCGTCCAAAAGCAGCGATTACAGTGCCGCCGAGCGTGAGAAAGCCGTGGCGACGATCGAGCGGCTGGAAAAGCCGGTCATCGCCTACAAAATCCTTGGGGCGGGCAGGCTCACCGCCGGCGAGGGGTTCGAGTACGCGTTCAACCGCATCAAACGCAAAGACGGCGTGTTTGTCGGCATCTACGCCCAAAAGGCCATTAACCAGATCCGCCAGAATGCCACCTACACCGAGATGCTCACGACAAGGTAGAAGGCCTTCAGCCATCGATAACAGGGGTCAAGCCTGCTCATTACGCATAATTAACAGGGGAGCTTGCGTAATGAGTAGGTTTGACCCCGACCTTTCCTCCTTGACTTCGCCCATTCCGCCGAATTATAAATATCCTAACGCCCATTAGGAAATAACGCAGGTCAAATGCCCGTAACCGGCCAGACGCTTCTTCATTACAGAATCCTCGAGAAAATCGGCGAAGGAGGCATGGGCGTCGTCTACAAGGCGCTCGATACGCACCTGGACCGTCATGTGGCCATCAAGGTCTTGCCGCCGGATAAAGTCGCTGATCCGGAGCGCCGGCAGCGGTTTGTCCAAGAGGCCAAAGCCGCGTCCGCGCTCAACCATCCCAATATCGTGATCGTCCATGACATCACCGAGGACCGCGGCGCGAATTTCATCGTCATGGAATACGTGGAGGGCAAAACCCTTGACCAACTGGTCGGCCGCAAAGGATTGAAGCTCAACGAAGCGCTCGCATACGCGGTCCAGGTTGCCGACGGGCTGGCCAAAGCACATTCCGCCGGAATTGTCCACCGGGACCTCAAGCCGACGAACATCATGGTTACGAGTGACGGCCGGGTCAAGATCCTTGACTTCGGCCTGGCCAAGCTGATGGAAGAAGGCGGGGTTGATGAATTCGGCCCGACGCGCACCTTAGGCCGCCCTGAAAAACCGCGCACCGAAGAGGGCTTCATCGTCGGCACAGCGGCCTACATGTCGCCGGAGCAGGCGGAAGGGAAAAAGGTGGACGCCCGCACCGACATTTTTTCGTTCGGCGTCGTGCTCTACGAAATGCTCACCGGTCAAAAGGCCTTCAGCCGGGAGACTAAAATCGCCACACTGGCGGCCATCCTTCGCGAAGACCCAAAACCGGCCGGCCAGATCAACGAGCTGCTTCCGCCGGACATCGAACAGATATTGGCGCGCTGCCTCCGCAAAGATCCGCAGAGGCGGTGGCAGAACATGTCCGATCTCAAGGTCGTTCTCCAGGACCTTAAAGAGGATTCGGAATCCGGAAAGCTTCGCGCGCCGCAGGCGGCCGTGAGCCGTCGCCGGAAACTCCCACTCATTTGGATCGGCCTGGGATCGCTAGTGCTCGCCGCGGCCATTCTACTCTGGATTTTCTTCCCGAGAACGGCGGGCCCGCCGGAATATCAGATCACACGGCTGACTCTTGATGCCGGCCTGACCTGGTTTCCTGCTGTCTCTCCGGACGGGATGATGTTTGCCTACGCTTCAGACCGAAGCGGCGACGGCAACCTCGATATCTGGGTCCAGCAGGTCACGGGAAGAACGCCGCTCCGGCGGACCACCCACTCCGCTGATGATAGCTCCCCGTCCTTTTCCCCGGACGGCTCCAAGATCGTTTTCCGTTCCGAGCGGGACGGCGGCGGGATCTATGAGATCGGCACCCTGGGCGGCGAGGAACGCCGGATCGCGGATCGCGGCGTTTATCCCTGTTACTCTCCAGACGGCGCATGGATCTCTTGTGTAGAGATCCCGGCTTCCCTGGAAACACGTCTGATAAAAATGCTCCTGATCCCGGCCCAGGGAGGGACTCCAATTCCCTTTCAGCCGGAGTTTTGCATCGTCGATACGGATGTGAATTCGGCTCCGGTCTGGTCTCCGAATGGGAAATATCTGATATTTAACGGCCTGCGGGAGGACGATCCGGACAGCCTCGATTGGTGGGTCGCGCCGGTCGCGGGAGGTCCGGCTGTCCGTACCGGCGCCCATCGCAGCCTCTCTCTGCCTCCGGTCTGGCAGTGCCCTTACTCCTGGACCGGGTCCTATATATATTTTGCCACGGGCACGACGGTTGAAGGAGTCAACCTCTTCCGGGCTCCTGTCGATGAAAACACCTGGAAGGTTAGCGGGCCCGCCGAGCGGATTACGTCCGGAGCGGGAATGCAATACCAGACGTCGGTCCTGCGGGACGGCCGCATCATATATGCCAATCTCAGTTGGATCGCGAATATCTGGACCCTGGAGGGCAGACCGGATCTTGGCCTGATCAGCGGGAAACCGGTCCCGGTGACCCAGGACCTCATGGCCAAGTTCGAAGTCAGCCTCAGCCGCGAGGGGTCCAAGCTCGCTTATGTTGCCTTTGGCGGTTTTCAATCGCGGCGCTTTGAGGTGCTGCTGAAGGACCTGGTCACCGGAGAAGAAAAAGTATTTCCAATGCGGGCTAACCAATTCGGTCAGACACCCCGGATAAGCCCCGACGGAAGCACCCTTTCCTACCGTGATCTCGTTGAAGGCAAATTCCGGACATTCATCGTGTCCGGACAGGCTACGGTTGGCCGCGACGTCTGCGATGCCTGCCTGATCCTGGGGTTCTTTGCGGACGCCAACTTTGCGCTCATCCAGGAAAAAGGGGAGCGGCTGCTGCGGTATAATATCGCCACGGGTGAAAAGACACTCCTTCTGGAAGCTAGCGCCGGAAGGATCATGGATCCCGCGCTGTCGCCCGACGGCCGCTGGATCAGTTTTGTCCTGGGAAAGCCGGACGGACGGGTGGCGATGTATATAGCCCCGCCGGCCGGAAGCCCGGCCCCCGAGAAGGATTGGATCCTCCTATTTGAGGACGATCATTATCTGGGCTCGCCGGGCTGGTCTTCTGATGGAAACTGTCTGTATTATCTTTCGGAAAGAGACGGATTTTGCTGCGTCTGGATCCAGAAACTCAACCCCCAATCGAAAAAACCGGCCGGCGATGCGCAGGGCGTCTATCACGCCCATCAAAGCCGTTTCAAATTGAATTTTCCGCCCGGCAACGGCACCCTGGCTGTGGCCAAGGACAAGCTGGCTATATGGGGGGGCGAGGCGACGGGCAATATTTATATCGCGACACCCGGAAAGAAAAAATAGGGAAGAGATCCGGGCTATTCATCTACGGATGGGCTTTGAGTTTTTTTCTTTAATAAAGCAGTCGCAGGCTTCGGCATAAACGCAAGTGTCAAGGCGGCAGCGATCTTGATCGGCTGCGCATACGTGTTGTTGCCCTCGGAGGTCTCAGCCACGACCTCTTGGGCGTCGGCCTTGGCAATGATGCACCAGTTCCCAGCGGCTGTTCCCGGCGGCAGCGGACGGTGGGGAGGCTATCCCTTTGCCACGGGCATCGTGGCTATCCACGGCCTCGAAACCTATCGGGATGGGGAATCGCCCCAGCACTGGCAGCATATCACCTCTCACGAAATCGGTCATGAATACTGGGGCGAATGGTCCTCGACTTCGATACGCCGGACCGGCTCTGGATTAGCCTGGGGATCTTCGCCGACACGGAGTATATGACCGACCGCAAGTTCGACCCGGACCGGCGCGCGAGCTGGACTGGCAATTATATCCGCGGGATTTCCAAAAGCTCTGTGAAGCGGAGACGGGGCAGAACCTTCAGTGGTTTTTTGATGCTTGGGTGCGAACGAATGATTGACTATGTTATACGGTTGATTCGCAGGAAAGCCGCTTCCTTAGACAGTGGGCCGATTCGGCGATTGAGACCTGAAGATATCGGGATAGCTCCCTTTCGCCCCGGGTGATCGGCCCTTCCGATCCCGTTTCCACTCGAACCGCAGCAAACACCGGACCATCTCCGGAAAGCACGTGGGGCAACTGCTTCTCGTAAAGCTCCGCATTTTCGAAATAATAGACCCGCTGGAAGCCCGCACCGCGTGCCAGCATGGGGAAATCGATTTGGCCGGCGGCAGGAATGAGCTGGTTTCCCGTGATTTCGTAAGAATCGTTTTGGACGACAATGAGCACCAAGTTTGCGGCGCCGGCGGCGATTATTGTGGCCAGGGTGCCCAACGTCATCAGCATGCTCCCATCCCCGTTCAAGCAGATGACCTTGCGCTGGGGTTGGGCCAAAGCAATGCCCAAAGCCAGGTCGGCGGTGTGCCCCATTGCGCTGTCGGCTGAGGCAAAATCCAGCTCGCTCGACGAAATCTTGCCCCAGGGGCGAGTCACTCCCATGCAGGTCACGACGACGGCTTCGCCGCGGAGTTCCGCCAGCGGTTTCAGCAACTGCTCCTTTGTCAACATGGTCCCTTCCGGCTTTCTTAACACATATCCTGGGTCACCAGCAGCGCGACCGGCCATGATTCTCTCGCCGCGCGGGAGAATGCTTGCAAGATCTTCGGGAGGTCGGCATCGGAATTCAAGAAGTCAAAGGGCACGCCCCAGGCGTCTAGAGTCGGCTCCGTCACGAGAGCCGCCGAGTCAAGGTCTGGCCTGCTGAATTTGTCGGGGGCCCATGGCTCCGGCGCCTCGCCGGCTGCCGGATGGCGTATCTTCGAATAGCCGCGATAGCTAATCAGGCAGAGCAATGGAATCCGCATGCGCTGAGCCGTTCCTCGCAATCCATCTCCGCTTTCGAGCAACCCTGTGTTCTGCACCACGACCGCTGCGTTTTTCCCGCCGATCCACAATCCCGAGGCAAGAGCGAAAGCTTCACCTTCCCGCGTCACGGCAAGGAAGCGCACGGAATCATCGCGGCCGAGGAGGTCGGCCAGAGCCGCCGACGTATTATCCGCCAGGCCGACCACGTGAGTCACGCCGCAGGTCTTCAGCTCTTTTAAAACCAATTTCGCCTGGAGCATCGTTCAACCGGAGTTTCCGTCTTTTCTTTCGAGCTCTCCGCCGCCGGAGAAGACTCCCAAACTAATAAGCCCGACCGTAATGCTTTCTCGACATGAGGATAATCCAATCAACAATGCGGCGCAAGTTAATTTGGAAATTGATATTGTCTCGCTAATTATTATAATCTTTAGTCTGCCTCGTCCCGACTAATATCAAAAAGGAGCCCAAGATGGAACCATCAATGAAATCTCCTAGATTCCTTGTCTTGTTCCTGCTTCTTATCTTGATTTTATGCGGCGCGACCCTTTCGAATTTGGGCCGGCCCGGTTCGCTCCCGACGAATCAAGGGTTGCGCAAGGCCGTCCCATTCGAGACGCTCCGGAAGGACTTCCGCAATCCGGACATGATCTATGCGCCTTTCATTTTCTGGTTCTGGGATGAGCCTCTCGACTCCGCCAAAATGGCGGAGATATCACGCGTCCTGTGCAGCCAGGGGTTCAGCCCCGGCTACGCTCACGCGCGCAAGTCCATGGTCAAAACCGCCGACCTTCCGGACGAGGAATGGCTGGGCGACAAATGGTTTGCCGCTTTCGGTGCCGCTCTGAAAGAAGCTGAGGCGCGCAAGAGCTACCCCGGCTACTGCGATGAGTACTGGTGGCCCAGTTTGCAGGCCAACGGCCGCGTGCTGAAAGCTCACCCCGAGCTGCGGGCCGAGTCGCTCCGCTGGGAGATACAGGATGTGCCGGGTGGGGCCGAAGTGCAGGTGCCGGCTTCGTTCTTCGCCGTCGCCGCGCAGCTAGACTCGCCGCTTTCCCCCGCCGTCGCCGGTGATAAAAGGCCATCTGCCGTGATCCGGAGCCGGACGCTGCAGGTCATCGGTGAAGGCGAACCCTTCATCTGGAAAGTCCCTGCGGACGGCGCGTGGCGCGTTTACGCGTTCAATAAACATAACCATAGCGGTTTTGACGGCGGGCAGGTCAATTACATAGACGCGCGTCTCGCGCCTGCATTCATCAAGATCGCCCTGGAACCCTACGCCCGGCGCGTCAGCGGCCGGCTCGGCGGGTCGATCCCCGGCGATTTCATCGACAATGAAGGCGACTATGGGTGGCAATTGGCATGGTCCGACACGCTCGAACAGCGCTGTAAAGAACGTTACGGGCGCGATATCCGGCTCTGGATGCCGCTGGCTGTCGATCTGGACGCTGAAGGCCTCTTCGCGAAGGCACGCTGGGAATGGTTCGACCTCGTCACGGACATCTACGCCGAGACATTCAGGGCGTTGACAGACTGGCATGAGAAGCGCGGTATGTACACCACCGCCCACTTCTGGGAAGAAGGGATTCAGCCCCAGGTCAGCGGCGTCGCAGACCACATGAAGATGCTGCGCACGTTGACGATGCCGGGGCAGGACTGCCTCGGGCGGAAGCCGCTCCGCGTGCATAACTTCAAGGAGGTCGAATCGGTCGCGGAGTTCCAGAACGTGCGCGCCGCGACGGAGTTGATGGGCGCCGGTGCGTTCGAGGGGACGCCCTGGGGCACGTTCAATCCTCCCTTCCTCAAACAGGCTGTCAATGCCGTGACCGCGTGGGGGATGAGCCACATCATTCCGCATGGCGTCTTCACGACGCGCAAGCTGACAGGCAATCCCTGGCTGCCGGACTGGTACTCGGAGAACACGATGTTCCCGTACCTGCACCCGTGGACCGATTTCGCGCGGCGGGCCAGCTTTGTCAATTCCATGGGCCACGCCGTTCCCGACGTCCTGCTCTATAATCCGATCGAATCGGCTTGGATCCATGCCGACGCGGACCTCCTCGACGTCGAAATGTGGTCGTTCTCCGAGAACAATCCCCAAGGGAAGCGGATAAATACGATCGATCGGGTCTATGCAAAAGCTATCGATGATTTGACGGCGGCCCGGAAGTTCGTTGATTTCGCAAAAGCCGGCGGACGCGTTTACGTCCTGGCCGAGCTTCCGACGGCTTCGACCGAAAAGGGGATGGGCGATCCCGAGATGAAGGACCTGATGGACACATTGAAGGCAGAACCTACATTTACGGCCTGTCCTGAAGGCGGACTGAAGCCGCTGCTGGATCAGCCGGCGGCCGGCCTCGAAAGCTCGGTCGGGTTCATGACAGGCGTCTTCCCAATGCTGCAGCACCGCCGCCGCATCGACGGCCGGGATTTCTTCTGGCTCGCAAACAACACAGACCAGTGGCAAACGTGCGAGGTTGTTCTTCGCGACGTCCGCGGGGCGGCCTCGATCTGGGATTGCGAGTCCGGCGGAATTCGCTCCGCAGCCTCCAACGACATGAGTGATAGGAGTAAACTCGCTCTGGTCTTCAAGCCCTATGAGGCCTACTGGCTCGTTTTTGACCCGAAGAAGTCGGCGTACGGCGGCCAGCCGGAGCGCAGGCCGGAGATCGATGTCGTCTCGACCATCGACGGACCTTGGAAAGTAATCTACGACGCTAAGATCCAGCCGGTAATGGAGTACCCGATGACGCCGCCTGGAGAGTTCGCGAGCGGGGTGGCAAAGCCGCTTGAGGACTGGAAAGCGTGGGGCCTGGAGAAGTTCAGCGGCTTGTTGGACTACTCTAAAACGATTTCTGTGGATAAGGCGGGGAAAGGGATGCATCTCGACTTGGGGAAAGTATGCCATGTCGCCGAGGTCTGGGTGAACGGCAAAAACTGCGGCGCCCGGCTGTGGGGGCCCTATGTATTCGATGTTGGGGGTGCGCTGCGCCGTGGGGCGAATGAGGTCCGGGTGCGGATCGCCAACCTAATCAACAACAGCTATGGCGAGTTCGCGGAGTCGGGCTTGCTCGGCCCGGTCCGCCTGGTCCAAGTCCGGAGGCCTTAGGTTTGACATGGTTGGTGATGTCTCTTATAATCCAGACATATTCTTAAAACGAGGGCATTAACATGTGGACACTAACTATTTACTTGAGTGATGATACGTCCGTTTCTGAGGATTTCGAGGTCGTGAGTCAGGCAGAAATTAGGGTCAATAAAATATTGCAATCCGGATTTAAGAGGAAACAGGGAGACAAAACAATTTATTACCCAGTCCATATGGTCAAAAAAATGGAGATAACCCCGAGATCATAGATAAACCTGTTGAGCGAATCATAAAACATGAGGATCGTGCGTTTAACGCCGGATAAGGACTTGCCCGCCGGCCTAAATGGCTTTGTCCAATTGGACTTTGCACGTTGAAATCTTGCGCGCCGAAACATCCGAATAAGCAGAAAATGTTTTGACCGATCCGTTGGGGAAGCTGGTGAAATCGATAAACGAGTTGCTGAGCAGGGTCCCCTCCGCATCGTAAAGGGCGACCACAAACTTGGCGATGATTAGATTTTTTCCCGTGTTGTTTTTCAATTCGCCGACGATTTCGGTAATTCCATGAGCGTCTCGAAAGGTGATTTTTCTGGCCGCGAACCCGCTGCCGATGTCCTGGAACGTTTCCCGCCTGGCCCGCTCCTCAGCCGTCCGCCTGTCCTGTTTCAATTTGCCAATGATTGTGACTTCGTCTTTGGCGGATCGGGCGATCGGCTTTCCCACAGCTTTGGCCGTCAGCGTCTCTAAAAGGTTGAGGGCCTCATCGTATTTTCCCAATTGCTTTTCTTTCATCGCTTTCTCAAACATCGATTCGGGGGTTTCCATGAATTGAGCGACTTCTTTCTCTAGATCGGCGACCTTGGCTGTCAGTTCCCGATTTCTTTGTTCCAGATCGACCAATGTCCGCTTTAACGTCACATTTTCTTTCTGGAGTTCGGCACTGGGGTTGCCGCAAGACGCCAGTGCGGTGATCAGGCTGAGCGCACAAAGAATCTTGACCAGGCGATCTATTTTTTTCATGGTCTATTTTCTCCTAATGATCTTCTCAAAGCCTCCAGCTTAAGGAAAGGGCGAATTCTCGACATGTGTCATTTATCGACGGAGGCCTGATTGCGCAGAGAGTCATTCTGCTCTTAGTCAATTGTTTCGTCAGATCCGAAGAAAAACAATACTCTTTGCGGGTGAATTAGGGGGTGACATGTAGAATCCATAAAGGGGACGGTCCAGGTTAACGAATGGATATCTAATTCATTAAGCTCCAAATAAGCCGGCTAAGCCTTAGCACTTCCGGGGGGAGTTTCGGGGCGCGGGAACAATTCATATTCAGGTCCGAACCGGGCCAGGAACTCCAGGCTAAAAGCCCTGAAGATGTACCAGACGGGAAGGGTGACGACAGTTCCTATGTAGGGGATCGCTAATAAAAACCAGCCTATGCAACAGGTGATCAGCCCGGCGAAAACCACGACGACGACGAATAGGATGATCAGGATGATCATCAGCAGTCCAACCAGGATGAAAGGCAAAGGATGCTGCCCGAAGAGCGAAAGGAAATGTCTCCAGGCGGGGACCGCTTTGATATTGTTCTTGTACATGATCGGGACCACGAAATCTTTCAGGAATCCCGAAATAAACGCGATGAGAATCATCAGCAGAAGAAAGGCCAGCCCCATCACCAAGCAATAACCATGAACCAAACCGGGTGGCCGGCCAGCCATCGCCAGGCCCTGTCCGGAAAGTCGATGAACTCACGGAAGCTTCCCCGATCGCTCCACCTCGAGGTTACCGATCCATTGTGCCAGGCCGCCAATCCAGCCAGGAAGGCGCTGAACCCAAAATAAAACCATTTTTGCAGGTCGAAAGGCTTGAACAGAGCGGCCTTCATCCGGTTCCAAGCGCGGCCTAAAGGTTCGAAATAAGCGATCTGCATGCGGCCCCTCCTATCGAAAATCCAATTTCCTCTTTGCTCCATTCTATCCGACTTGCCGCCGGGATAAAAGATTTCTTTTGTTGGATGTTTTGCCCAAGTCGAGGAGTCTGAGCGCAGGTACATTGTTGCTTGACATTCCACTTTTTCCGGATATATCTTTCTTGAAGATATCCTCCTGTTCACCAGCATTCAAGATGGAGAACAAAAGCCATGGAGGGGAGGAGGTCGACCATGCCTTTTCCGCTGACAGAGCGGCTCTTTAAGCTGAGGGAAAATGGAACCACCGTCCGGACCGAACTGTTGGGAGGAGCGACGACCTTCATCACCATGGCGTATATTATTGTCGTCAATCCGGCAATTTTGGGCTTCGCGGGCATTCCCCAAGGTCCGAGCACGGTCGCCACGATCCTGGCCGCGGCCTTCGGATCGCTCGTGATGGGTTTTTATGCGAATCGACCCATTGCCGTCGCTCCCTACATGGGAGAGAACGCCTTCATCGCCTTTGGACTGGCGGTGATAGGCATCGGCTGGCAGCAGCGCCTGGGGACGGTATTTATCAGCGGGCTCGTCTTTGCTCTGATCACTCTTCTCCGGGTCCGCTCCTGGCTGGCCAACTCGATCTCCGTCAGCTTGAAACACAGCTTCGCCGTCGGCATCGGCTTGTTCCTGTCGTTTATCGGACTCTATGAGACGGGAATCGTGACCAGCTCTGTGGCGGGAATGGCACCCCAGGCATTGATCCGGAGCGGTTCCTCTCTGCTCTCCGCTCCCGATGTGCCCGTGAAAATCGGGAATCTCCGCAGTCCCGAAGTCCTTTTGGCCCTTTTCGGCTTTTTGCTCATCAGCTTTTTCTTGTACCGCAGAGTTCGAGGAGGCATCTTGCTGGGCATCGCCGCCACGGCCGTCATCGGCTACGTGTTTGGATTGGGAAAGTCCCCACAGGCCGTTGTGGCGATTCCGTTCGTCGGCAAATACAGCCTCGGGGCGATCGCCTTTAAGCTGGATATCGTGGGAGTATTGAGGTTGAGCTTTTTGCCGATCCTGCTCACTCTTTTTCTGATGAGCTTTTTGGACACGTTGGGCACCCTGGTTGGGGTTGGAGCCGCGGCCAATATGATCGACGAAAAAGGAAATTTTCCAGATATTGAACGGCCCATGATGGTCGATGCGGCCGCCTGCATGTTCAGCGCGCTCGTCGGCACCTCAACCAGCGGGGCCTATATCGAGTCGGCCACGGGTATCCGGGAAGGAGCGAGGACAGGGCTGGCGGCAATTACAACCGGCATGCTCTTTGTCGTGTCCTTATTTTTCATCCCCCTGATCGAGCCGCTGCAACAGTTGCGGTATGCCTACGGCCCGGCCCTGATCGCCGTCGGATTATTGATGTTGAGCTCCGTGACAAAAATCGATTTTGGCGACCTGGCCGAGTTGATTCCTGCCTTTGCCACGATCGTCATGATGATCTTTACCTACAATATCGCCAACGGGCTGACGGCCGGACTCGTTTTGTACCCGCTCTTCAAGCTCCTGGCCGGCCGCGGGAAAGAGCTGAATGCGGGATCGATCGTGCTGGGGTTGCTGTGCCTCGTGTATTATATTTTTGGCCTACCGCACTGAAAGCCGGTCTTGTTGATTCCCCGTGTTTTGTGTGCTATAAATATTTATAACTCCTTTAAATAATGGCTTTTAATGAAATTAAGCCGAAGAGTCGTTTTCTTGTTCCTTTTGGCAGCCATGATCTGCGCCATTTCGTTGCCGTCCTATTTACAGGAAAAAAAAGAAGGTTTGGCCTATAACCTGTCCGTCAGCGCCATTTCCATCGCCGTGACCGTCCAGGATCAAAAGGGCCGGTATATCAACGACCTGACGGAAAAGGATTTCACGGTCTTCGAAAATGACAAAAAACAGACGATTACCTATTTTAAGCACGATTTTGCGGCTCCGGTGAGCCTGACCGTCCTCCTCGATGTCAGCGGCAGCATGTCCCTCCAGGATAAGCTCAAAGAAAGCAAGGAAGCGCTCAAGCGCCTGGTGACCTACCTTCTCAGCCCCCAAGATGAGGTCTCCTTGCTCATTTTTGCCGATGGCGAAGTGGAAGTGGCATCGAAGTTTGCGACGAGCAAGAATGATTTCCTCGCGGAGCTGGAGAAAACCGAGGCGTTCGGACAGACGGCCTTGAACGATGCTGTGGCGGTCTCCCCGGAATTCGCCGATAAGGGAAAGAATGAAAAGAGGGCCCTTTTGTTGATGACGGACGGGATCGAGAATGACAGCCGCTCGACTCCCGATCAAGCCGTCGAGATCGCCAGGCGTGTCGATGTGCCGATCTATACCATCGGCTATAAGATCCCTCTCAACGAGCAATATTTGAAAACCTACAAACGCGACCCGGCCCTCACCTCGACGGGGATCATGGCCAGCCTCGAGAAATTCTCCCAAGCTACCGGCGGAAAGGCCTTTTTCATCAACCGGCCCGACGAAATGAACGCCGCGTTCGATGAGATCAAGAAAGAACTGAGCCATCAGTACCTGCTCGGATATACATCCTACAAAGACGCGAAAAATGAGTATCGAAAAATCAGGGTCGTCACGTCCAACAAGAAATATCAAGCCAGAACTCGGGCCGGATATTAGGGGGAGAATCGGATCAGAAGACGTGTCTAGGCAAAGAGGCGATAGATGAGGTATAATAATTATTCTAGACTCCTTGCGGATTATTCATAAAGAGATTAGGGAGGTGAACATGAATAAAAAGCATTTGGCGTTCCTGGCTGGGATCGTGGTCCTCGTCGGGCTGGTCTCTGCCACGGGTTGCGCCACGAAAAAATTGGTGCAGACCGAGATCGCGGCCCTGGATAAAAAAGTGGAAGGGGTGGAAACCGCCGTCGAGGAAAATCAGAAAAGGATCAGAGAGCACGATGAAAAATTGGCCTCGATCGGATCTCTCATCACCCAGCACGATTCTCAATTCAAAGCCGTTGACGGCAAAATCGAAGAGGTCAGAAAATTCGCCCAAGGAAAGCTGATTGCCAAAGAGATCCTCAAGAACACCGATTCGAAGTTTAAATTCGATAGCTTCGAACTCAGCCCCGAGGCCAAAGCCGCCTTGGACAAGTTCGTCGCCGGCCTGATCGCCCAGGATCGGGGCGTTTATCTTGAAATTCAGGGGCATACCGATAACACGGGACCGGAAAGCTGGAATTTACTCTTGGGAAAGCAACGTGCGGAAGCCGTGATGGAATATCTTTATAAACAGCACCATATTCCTCTCCATCGCATGCAGGTCATCAGCTATGCCGGCTCCGCCCCGATCGCGGACAATTCCACGAAGGACGGGAGAGCTCAAAACCGGCGGGTGGAAATCCTCGTCTACGAATAGCCCGGACGTCAGCTCTCGTTCGGCCGGATGATGATTTTCATGGATTCTCGGCCCTCGAGTGCGAGTTGAAAGCCTTTGGCGATATCTTTGAGAGGGAGTCTGTGCGTAATCAGATCGTCCACTTCGACCGTTCCTGTCTCTAAAAGGTTCATGGCCTCCACAATATCGGGCGGCCCGCAGTAATAGGATGTGAGTATTTTCATTTCCTTCGTCCAGAAATCATTGATCGGCACCGCCACCCGCTTCTCAGGACCCGGAACGGCGAAGAAAACAACGGAACCGCCCTTATCCACGCATTTCCACGCCTGATCGATCGCCGATAGGGCCGACGTGCACAAAATGACGACGTCAGCCTTTTTGCCGTGTTCGGCCATCAACCGTTCGGGAACATTGGCGGCCGCGTCAATCGTCATGTCCGCCCCAATCCTTTTGCCAAATTCTAATCTCGCTCTATTGATGTCCGTGGCGACGATCCTGCAATCTTTCGTTTTGGCGAGCTTGACATGCAGGAGTCCGGACATCCCGCATCCCAATAGCAAGAGCGTTTGGCCTTTTTTGATTTCGGCTAGATTTTGGGCCCTGACCACGCAGGCCAGCGGCTCAATGAAGGTGCTCTGATCATAGGTCATCGACGCCGGCAGGCGAGAGGTTCCCTTCTCCACTAGTGTCTCCGGGACAAGAATATATTGGGCAAAACCCCCCGGCAGCCGTTCCTTGACATTGGGGCAGACAGGATAGTGTCCGTTTTTGCAATAATCACAATTCAGGCAGGGCACCTTTGGGGCGATAAAGACCCTGTCTCCAGGCCGATAATCCTTGATCAATCCCCCGACCTCAACCACCTCAGCGCCGATTTCGTGCCCCTGGACAAGCGGCGCCCTTGGAAGCCTGTACCATTCGACGACATCGCTTCCGCAAATCCCACAGGAATGGACTTTGACCAGCATCTCTCCGGGGCCGGGCTTTGGCGTGGGCATGTCTTCGATTCTGATATCTTTGTTGTTATGCCAGATGGAAACTTTCATTTTTTTGAGTGACAAGAACGGTGCAAAGCGAATCCTTTGATGGATGCGCCTTCCGGCTTATTTCTGGTTTTTGAGCGTTTGATAGAGGTCATACGCTTTTTTCGGAGATTCATTCCTGTGGACCACCGCCCGGACGGCCTGGATCATCGGGATCGGCGCCTCCGATTGAAAGATGTTCCGTCCCATGTCCACGCCGGCGGCTCCTTCTTGGACCGCCTTGGAGGCCATGGTCAGAGCATCCAGTTCCGGGATTTTTTTCCCTCCGGCCATGACGATCGGCACGGGACAAGCCGCACAGACCGTCTCGAATCCGGCCTCGACATAATAGGTTTTGATATAATGGGCACCCAGTTCGGCGCAAATCCTGGTGGCCAGCCTGAAGTAGCGCGCGTCGCGAACCATATCCTTGCCCACGGCCGTCACGGCCAGCGTCGGAATGCCGTAGCGGGTGCCGAGGTCGACCATCCTGGTCATGTGGATGATCGACTCGCGCTCGTGTTCGCCGCCGATAAAAACCTGCACGGCCATGGCGCAAACGTTCAGCCGAATGGATTCCTCGATATCCACCGCCAGGTCCTCGTTGGACAGCTCTTTGAGAATGCTGGTGCCGCCGGAAACTCTGAGGACGATCGATTTTGAAATGGACGGCGGAATAAGACTCCGGAGAATACCCCTCGTCAACATCAGGGTGTCGGCATAAGGCACCAGAGGAAGAATGCTGAGGTCGACCCTTTCCAATCCCGTGGTGGGCCCTTGGAAATAACCATGATCGATCGCCAACATGACCGTCCGGCCAGTGTCGGGATTGAAGATCCGCGAGAGCCGATTTTTCATCCCCCATTCCAACGAGCCGGATCCCTTGAGAAAAAATCCCTCAGTTTTTTGGGGAGTATTCGAGTAATATTTTTTCGCTTCCTTGAGTTCATCGATATCGGGCATGGTTCTTCTCCTTGTCTAGGTTGATGATGATATTGGGTTTATAAGAATCCTCATCGAATGCCTTGATGACAAACCTATCACACTCAAAAAAGGTGGTCAAGGGCGGCCGGATACTCTTGGAAGGAAACCCTTACATAGGGTTTCCTTCCAACGGTCGCTACGCTCCCTGCCATCCTTCCAAGGAGCATAAAGCGATGTATCTACGATGGCATCTGGACACTTTTGCCGGGACGAATCCGGCTCTGTCTGCGAACTCTCTTTTCTGATAAGATGTAGTCCTTATCCTAGAGTGATGGAGAGAATTATGGAAACAAGCAATAATCCAACGCTCCGGGTGACTCTTTTGCCCCGTGATACGAATAAATATGGGACGATCTTCGGAGGCGTCATTCTGAGCCAGATCGACATGGCGGGCGCCATCGAGGCCCGCCGGTCATGCGGCCCGCACAATTTTGTGACCGTGGCTATGGATAAGGTGGTTTTTCATAAACCCGTATTCGTGGGCGATATCGTCAGCTTTTATACGGAAACGCTGAGAATCGGCCGGACATCCGTAACGACAAAGGTCATTGTTGAGGCGACACGTGCCGAGGACGAAAAAAGGGTCAAGGTCACGGAGGCGGAAGTCGTATTTGTCGCCGTCGGCAAAAATTGGCAGCCCATTCCCCTCAAGCCCAAGAAATAAGATCGTCCGAAAAATTGGGCAAGGTCTTTATGAAGGCTTGGATCCTGGGATTTTGCCGGACCCCCCCTCAAGTTCTTTGTATCTTTCCCTTCTTGATTTCCATGATTGGATAAGAGAAAAGAAAACAGCGTCGGTCAGCCGACCGGTATGAACCACATACGTCCGTACTCCTCGCGCCAGTGCTTATAGGTCTGTTCTGAGATGGCGAGGCGGCCGATGACTTCTTCCATGGTCGATCCCTGGCCGAGAAGCACGTCGGCCTCGCGAAGCTTGCCGATGATCTTTTCCGGGGAGAGAATCATCTTGTCCATATCTTTCTCCTCTCTTCCTCCAGGCATCATCCCGGGACGAGCCCGGGACCGGTTGCGGGCGGAAGGTTAACGCCGCAGGTCAAGTCTAGTCTCAGTAACGCCGGTAACCCTCTCTTGCGCCGCCGTCAAAATTGCGGGGGCGAGCTTCATCCACCCTGAGGATCCGGCCTTTGAATTCAGTGCCGTTGAGCGCCGCCTTTGCTTTTTCCGCTTCAGCGGGATTGGACATTTCCACGAACCCAAAGCCCTTGCCTTCGATCACATTGACGTCTTTGATTTCGCCATAGCTGGAAAACAAATTTCCCAGATCCTCTTTCGTCAGGAAATAACTAAAATTTCCAACATAAAGTTTGTTGCCTAACATTTTTTTCTCCTTAACAACTTGCTTCAAGAATTGAGCACCTGTCCGTCAAACTAAAGAATGAAAGGAAGCTCAGATACTCGAGAGGGATTATTAAGACACTGGATAGGACGACATGTCCGAGTGATAATAAATTCTCTTGTAGCTAACTTTCTATTTTCCTTAATCTTGTGACAGGACTTATTATTCTAAAATTATTGTCTCACGGATCGGGCGGGATGTCAAAAGGTATTTAAGATATTTGACAGCGTTTCCTCACTCCTGATATGTTTGTCCGGAACGGCTTGAGAATATGGACGAACAGCACACTGCTCCTGAACGACCCGCCGAACCCGTCATTTTAGAGAGGCCGGGGCACCCGATCTCGCACAAAGACATCGACCCGGATGTCCTCAAAATCCTTTTTCGTCTCCATAGGCTCGGCTTCATCGCCTACCTGACCGGCGGCGCGGTTCGGGACTTGATGCTGGGGAAGCCACCCAAGGATTTCGATGTCGTCACCGATGCCCGGCCGGGACAGATCAAGAAGCGTTTCGCGAATGCTTTGGTCATCGGAAAACGTTTCCGATTGGCTCATATCCATTTCAAGGATGGCAAAATTATCGAGGTGTCGACGTTTCGGAAGGACCCAGAGGCCGAGGAGGAGGGCGCCACGCTGCCCGTGCCCGACCCGAAAAGCGCCTATGGAACGCCCCGTGAAGATGCCTTCCGGAGAGATATCACGATCAATGCTCTCTTTTACGACCCTGTCATCCTCTCTGTGATTGACTATGTCGGTGGCCTCGAGGACCTGGCCCAGCGAAAGGTCCGGATCATCGGCGATCCTGCAGAGCGCTTCAGCGAGGACCCGGTCCGCGTCTGGCGTGTTCTTAGGCACGCCGCGCGCTTGGGGTTCGAAATAGAAGGAGCTACGGAACGGGCGCTCCATTCCCACAAACACCTGCTCGCCACGTGCCCCGGAGCCCGCCTTTATGAAGAGCTCAATAAGGACCTCGCCTATGAAACCCGGCCCGTCTTCGAGATCCTAAGGAGATATGGCATTTTCAAATACATCCTCGGCAGGATCGGCGAAGATTATGAAGCCGATTCAGGAATGTTTGCCCGGCTTAGTTCGCTACTGGAAATCGAAGACCGGGCAAAATCGCAAGGATTTCTGCTTTCCCTGGAGGAAATGTATGCATTGGTCCTCTGGCCATGGGCAGAGCCGTTGCTCGCCGGCTCGCCGGGAGATCCGAACCAGGTCCTGAAGAACGCTTACTTGGGCGCCCAGATAAAAACGACGATCCCCCGGAGCCTGCGGGCCGATTTCAGCCAGATCCTGATTATCCTGAGGAATATGAAGCGGGCGCTCCGCACGGGACACATGCGCTGGTCTATGCGCGAGCGGTCTCACTATGGACAAGCTTCCCGGCTTTGCTTTCTGATCGAGAAAGGCCGGCCGCCACAGGAAAGGGAATCCTTCGAGAGTCTTTTCCGGGAAGCTTTTCCTTCGGGCACGAAATGGCCGAGACCGCGCAGGCGATGATTCAAGTTTAAGATCTAAAGGAACGCCATATCCGCAACCGGGTCAAAATCGAGGCAGCCATAAACAATACCAAATGCTTCATGAAGGTGCGCAAGGAGTTCGGCACCTTCGCCAGGTACATGTGGTCGTGGGTTGGAGGCGTATTTGATTGGGAACACGTCCAACAAAAAAACGACGGAAGCGTCCTTTGCTTAAAAGCTTGTATTTTTCGTGCGCGTTCCCATGCTCTTGGAAGAAGAAAAACATCTTGTTTGAAGGAGGCATCGTGAAACGCATCTTCATTCTTGTATTATTGGCATTCCTGGCGGGTGGGCTCATGTTTGCCCAGGCTTCGAGGCCCCCGGATGCCTGGGCCCGTTTGAACTTTTTGGTCGACGAATGGGTGGGAGTGGGCACGGGAGCGCCCGGTGAGGCTGTCGGAGGCACCTCGTTCGCCTTTGATCTCGACAAGAAAATTCTGGTGCGAAAAAATTGGGCCAGGTATCCTCCCAAACCCGGCGAGAAAACCGGGTTGTCCTATCAAGACCTCGTGATCATTTATCGATTCTCCGGCGAATCCTCATTTCGCGCGATTTATTTTGATAATGAGGATCATGTCATTAACTACCCGGTGACATTTCCACAGAAGCCGGATGCGGTAGTCTTCGAGACCGATCCTGCACAAAAGGGGCCGCGCTTCCGATTGACCTACGAACAGGCTGCAGACGGGGCGCTTAAGAATGTCTTCTTGATCGCCGCCCCCGGCGAAGAATTTTAGGTCTATGCCCAAGGGATATTGAAGAAAAAGTGGTAGATGAGGAGGCAAGCATGGGACATGAAATGAAGGGCAAAATACCGAAGGGGGCGACGGTGGATGAGTGGATCGAAGGCCTCTCTCCCGAACAAAGCGCGATTATTAGGGAACTTAGGTAAATCATAAGAAAGGCTATCTCCCAGGCGAGGGAGGTCGTCAAGTACAGCTGGCCGTGGTATGAAGTGAACCAGCCCATCGCGGACTTGCTCAAAGAGGCTATGGAACTGGGCGCCGCCCGAAAAAAATAAGGCCGAGTTGAAGGTAAAATGGGGTCAAACCTACTTGTTACTCAACTTTTTCCCCTGGAATATGCGTAACGAGTAGGTTTGACCCCGATCTTTCTTATTATTTTTTGCCGGGGACGAAGTGGTCGGACAGGGTTTTGAGGAAGGCGACGACGGCATTCTCTTCCTCGTCGGTCAAGCCGAGATTGCCAAGCTCCTCGGTGTTCATGTTGGCCTTCACCTCGGGCGGCGGGAAACTGCCGAGATCCCGGGCATTGTAGAAGTAAACGACATCTTTGAGGCTTTTAAAAACGCCATTGTGCATGAAGACTTTGACGAAGTTCGGATTTTGCCTTAAGTCGACGTTGCGCAGGGTCGGGACTTTGTGTTTTCCCATGTTCTTCTCGGCGTACTTGGCGTACTGCGGCATGGATTTCAGATGGCCGCCCAGCCCGAGATCCACCCAGTTCTTGCCCTCCGGGTTGAACTTTTTATCCATGGCGTAGAATGGATTGGCGGGATTTTTGGGGACGCCGAGGTTGTCATATTTATAATCCGTGAACACGGGCGGCTTGTTGCCCGGCCCGGGCTCCAGGATATGGCATTGGGAACATTTGGCCTTCGTGTTGAAAAGCATGAGCCCCTTGAGCTCGGCTTCGTCCAGACCGAGGTTCGCATAACTTTTCCAGTTGGCCGAATTGATCGCTGCGGCCTTGAGGTTCTTAACCGTGACGTTCTTCCAAAAAATGTCGAATTTAGAATTGAAAGGGTTGACCTCCCCGGAGCGCTCAAAGGCCGCGATGGAGCGGCAGATATATTCGTAGATTTTATCGGCGTTCTTGTCCCAGTCCTCGGCCTTGACCTTCCAGACCTGTTCAAAAAGGGAGGCGTAGTCGGAACTCTTGACTTTCTGGACGACGGCCCTTTTATCAGGGCTGTTCTGCTCGAGCGGGTTCAGAAAGGGTCCGCCGGCCTGCTCGGCTAGGGGGTCCTTCAGCTCGGTGCCCATGGCCCGCCCGTCCCAGAACATTCCGCCCACGAAATTTCCATCTTTATCCAGGAAGAAAACGGGGCTCCCCCCGGCATATCCGGAGGAAGGCGGCTTGCGGTTGCCGAATCGTCCCTTGAGGGCTCCTTCATACACGCCGCTGGTATTTTCGGTCGGACCGGTCCATCCATCCACTGGGTCATGACAGGCGACGCAAGACTGACCCGGGGGGGAGGAAAGGTTCTTGTCGAAGAAGAGCTTTTTGCCCAGTTCCTCGACCGGCGTCAGCTTGGCTGCGGTCGATGTCCTGATCAGAACCAGAGCGAACATCGCTGCCGAAAAGATAAAAACAGCTTTTTTCATGGTCACCGTGCACTCCTTTATCTCTTATTCCCGTTTATGATAGCGGAAACCCCTCGTTTTTCAAAGCGCCAACAGGATTCTTTTTTTCACGTAGGGCGAAAAGCTATCCGGAAGCGCATTTGGCCGTTTTCTTCAGAAATGAGTTTCTTTGGCTGCAGGAATTTTCCTCCAAAGTGCAGTTTTAGCGAACCTTATGGTAAAATTGCCGAATTCCAATTTGAGGAGGAGATTATGAAGAAGGTCATGATTGCACTGAACGCGGCCGCCCTAATCTTGGCAACAGCGGGCGGGCTTTTTGCCCAGACATTGCCCCAGGACCAAAAGAAGGCAATGGAAGCTTATGCAAAGGCTATGGCTGTCACCGAGAACCACGGCCACCTTAAGTTCTTTATCGGCAAATGGGATGTGAAATCGACCATGTGGACTTTCCCCGGAACGCCGCCCACGACGGCCCAGAACACGGGCGAAGTGACCTCGATTTTGGGCGGCCGCTTCATCATGACGAAGTTCAGCGGCACGATGATGAGCCGGCCATTCTCCTAATTTTTTGCTGGAAAAAATGGCCCATTTTGGTTCATAATATAGACTTCGATAATTCCAAATTTAACATTTGAAGGAGATCGCCATGATAAAACCTACCGTCAAACCAAAGAACGCATGTTTTTCCTCGGGCCCCACGGCCAAGCATCCCGGCTTCAGCTGGAACGAACTCAAGGACACGCCTCTGGGCCGTTCTCACCGGAGCAGCCTTGGAAAGGCCAAGCTCCAAGAGGCCTGCGACAGGACAAGGAAGATGCTCGGGCTGCCGGCAGACTATCTGATCGGCATTGTCGCGGGCTCCGATACCGGCGCTTTTGAAATGGCCATGTGGTCACTCCTCGGACCGCGTGGCGTGGATGTCCTTGTCTGGGAATCTTTTGGCCAGGGCTGGGCGACGGACATCGAAAAACAGCTCAAGCTCCCCAATGTCCGGGTTTTCAAAGTCGAGTACGGCAAGCTTCCCGACCTTAGCAAAGTGGATTTCGATAAAGACGTCGTCTTCGCTTGGAACGGAACGACCAGCGGCGTCAAGGTCCCCAGCGGCGACTGGATCCCCGACGGCCGGAAAGGGTTGACTCTTTGTGACGCCACTTCGGCCGTCTTCGCGCAGGAAATCCCCCTTCATAAGCTGGATGTGATCACATATTCCTGGCAGAAAGTCCTGGGCGGAGAGGCAGCCCATGGAGTTTTGATACTTTCTCCCCGGGCCGTCCGGCGTCTGGAAAGCTACGCGCCGCCCTGGCCGTTGCCCAAAATTTTCCGCATGACCAAAGGCGGCAAGTTGAACAAGGAAATCTTCGAGGGATCTCCGATCAACACCCCTTCGATGATGGTCGTTGAGGATTACATCGCCACCCTCAAGTGGGCCGAAACGGTCGGCGGACTTCCCGGGCTGATCAAGCGCAGCAACTCCAATCTGGCCGCCATCGAAGGCTTTGTTGCCAAGCACGACTGGATTTCTTTCCTGGCCGAGACCAAGGAGATCCGATCCAATACCAGCGTCTGCCTCAATGTCAAGCTGCCCGAGGAGAAGCTGAAGGAGTTGGTCAAGCTGCTGGCCAAAGAAGGAGTCGCCTATGACTGCGCTTCCTACCGCGAAGCCCCTCCGGGACTGAGGTTCTGGTGCGGAGCCACGGTGGAGAAGTCCGACCTCGAGATCGTTATGCAGTGGCTCGAGTGGGCCTACGAACAGGTCAAAGGATAGAGCTCCGCAGGATAAAGCCGCTCTCTTTCAGTCGTATCATCGCCCCAATACGCGGGCTGGACGGGGTCATGGACGGGGTCAAACCTACTCGTTACGCAACCTTTTCCCCTGGAATATGCGCAATGAGTAGGTTTGACCCCGATCTTTCTTAAAGCTTGCTTCTTGTCAAGCCGGCTGCGCGACAAAATCGTTGTTAGCCTTGAATTTGCCCAGGCCAGGGGTTTCCTGATAAAATGTTTGAAAATGGCTTAAACTTGAAAAATAACTGTAGAGCACCCGAGCAGAATTACCCCGAAAAACTAATTCTGGATTTTTCTCGATATATCGTTTCCAGGGTTAATTCTTACGAATATCAAAAATATGCCATCGAGCAAGAGGATCTTTTACAGAGCATTTATGTCAGAATTTATAATATTTTTAAAAAAAGTGATAAAAAAAAGGGCTGTTCGCGGTTTTATATTAATAGGATCATTAATTCAGTGGTTATTGAGGCCATCAAAAAATCGAGAAGAGAGACCGAGACCTTGAAAAGGCTAAATCATAATCTGATCGCCGTCCATGGTCATGCCTATGAAAAAAGCGAGTCGCAGAGCTATGATTTAAAGCAATTATTGTTGAGATCCTTGAACGAGCTTAAGGGGTCCCGCAGGGATGTCATCGATTTATACTTATCCGGCTTGGAATTAGACGAGATCGCCCAGCTGCAAAAATGGTCCAGAGGGAAAACTAATAATCTCTTTTATCGTGGTCTCAAAGACTTGAAGAAACGATTGAAAAAAAGGGGGATATTCCATGAAAACTGATCTGCTCGATCTCAAAGAAGCCTATCGAGATTTTCTCGAGGGCAATAAACCGGCATCCCGGGAATCATGCCCTTCTCCCGAGGACCTTCTTCTCCTCGTGAGATCAAGAATCTCCAGGCATAGGAAAACAAAAATCATGGATCACACGGCGAAATGTGCTTATTGCCTTCAGGAGGTCAAAACCATCCTGGATGTCACGAACAAAGAAAATAAATTTATCCTGGCTATGAACGGCGCTCTAAATTCCGCCGCCAATGAACAATCTCCTCGGACAAGCCCTTTTGCCAGGCGCTTGTCATGGAATTATATTTCTGTCGTCTCTATCATCATTCTTTTAGTAGGAATTGCGGCGTATTCGATATTCCGCTTTTCATCAAAACCCGACTCTCTAAGAGGACCGGAGGCCGATATCCATCTTATCTCGCCTGCCAATAAGGTTGTCCCAGGTGCTGAGCTGAGATTTATCTGGGAGGGCCTGCCGAACGCAAAATATTATGTCATCGAAGCCTTCGACGCGTCGCTCGACCTCGTCTGGAGAAGCGAAGCCATGACGGCCAATGAATTCAATCCTCCTCGGGACGTCATTCAGAAATTCAGGCCGGATGAAGCCTATTTCTGGATGGTGACGGCGATTTTGGAAGGCGGAAACAAGATTAAATCCAAGATGAACGAATTTTTGATTAAAAAATAATGCCTCAGGATTCTCCCGTCAATACAAAGGCTGCCCAATAAAACGGGTGGGAATATCTCGATCTCATCATTTTTTTCTTGGCCAATTGCAGGGCTTGGGATTTGCTCTTGCCTCGGGCATAATAATCATAAAAATATCCCATAAACTGGGATGTGGCTTGATCATCAATCCGCCATAATGTCGAAATGACAGACCGAGACCCCATATAGAAAAAGACTCTCGGAAGCCCTAAGACCCCTTCATTTTGAATGTTTTTGCCTTTTCCCGTTTGGCAAGCGGATAGGACGGTCAGCTCGGCATTCAGGCGAAATCGATACATTTCCACGACTTGGAAGAATCCGTCTTCTTCACCCTCGTCCTCCAATGAAAAAACGAGGGCCGAGCGGAGGGGAAAGTTTTCATCAGAAAACGCATGACAGGCGAAATGAACAATACGATAGTCATGGAAATTAATGCTTTTGAGGGCTTGTTCGCTGGCCCTTGTCTTGACATAGACATCTCTTTTATCCGCTTTGAAATATCTTGAGATTTCCGTGACTTCTTTTTCGCCATAGGGAATCGGAGAAACGGAAAAACCGT
>Ga0315280_10000573_pt1 | contig 67757 bp, 51 predicted proteins | sample YL17G06_40_MG_FD_203697 | JGI IMG/M metagenome (GOLD analysis project Ga0315280, IMG submission 203697) | Sediment microbial communities from Yellowstone Lake, YNP, Wyoming, USA - YL17G06_40 | ecosystem: Environmental > Aquatic > Freshwater > Lake > Sediment | place: USA: Wyoming | collected... | reverse complement strand
ACAGATTCGGGCAGGAACTTAAGGGCCACGAACCGGCCGAGCTTGGTGTCCTCGGCCTTATAGACCACACCCATCCCGCCGCCACCGAGCTTCTCCAAAATGCGGTAGTGGGAAATGGTCTTGCCGATCACGAGCCTACGTCCTGATGGTGATCTAGAGAGAGGCGCCGTGTGGAACCATCCTAGACGCGGGCGTGCGGCAAATCAAGCGGGGAACAGGAGAGGTAGCGTGGACCCCCCAGTGGCAAGGGGAGTCCATCCGCTGCGGGCGCATCCCGGTTGCGTCACAGCAGGCGCCCCCGTATCATCATGGAGTGCCGAGAGGGTTACTGATGAAGGTGAGGCCGCGGTGACAGAAGCGACCACCGTGGCGACCTCCTGCCTGTCACATCCTGTCTCCGGGAGACGTTTCATGGACAGGAAAGGCTGTTTGGACAGGGAGGTCCCCGGTGAGCCTGGCAACCGTAGAGGGTGTTCATAGCATGGTGAGCCCCAAGCAAAAGACTGAAGGAGTAGCCGGCGCCGCAAAACAGGCTGAGTCTGCCTTCGAGGAGCTTTTGTTAGGCTACTACACCCGAATTGTCGGGGTTTTGTTCCGTCTCGTGGGCGACCGGTCCAGGGCGGAGGAACTAGCCAACGACGTCTTCTGGAAACTCTACCGGCAGCCGTTGGTTCCCAATCCGGAGGGCAATCTTGGTGGCTGGCTTTATCGCACGGCTTGTAACCTTGGGATCGACGCTCTGCGTGCCGCCGCCCGACGCCAACGTTACGAGCACGCCGCGGGGCGCCTCATGCTGGAAGCTGGCGCTCCGGCTGATCCTTTGGACGACGTCCTCCGGGAGGAGAAGCGCGGCCGGGTGCGTGCGATCCTTGCCTCTCTGATGCCTGCCCAAGCGCAGATCTTGATCCTGCGCTCGAGCGGTCTTTCCTACAAAGAGCTGGCCGAAACGTTGGGCGTTAAGCTCGGCTCCGTGGGAACAATGCTGGTCCGGGCGGAAGCTGAGCTTCGAAAGCGCTACCTGGAAATGCACGGCGACGAGGAGGAGTTATGACCTGCATCACGGATGGAATCTTGCGCGCTAAACTCGATGGTGAACTGAGCGAGGAGGAATTGCGGGAAGTCGCGAACCACCTGGCTGCTTGTGGACACTGCCGCCGCCGGGCGGAAGAGCTGGCTTGCCAAGCCGAGCAGGTGCGTGGCGTTCTATCCACGCTCGCGCCGTTGCCGGGCGAGGCGCCCACAGACGCGCGTATCGCCTTCGCCCGTTTCCAGGCGCAGCGCAGCGCGCGCGAGGCGGAGACGCCTTCGTTGCTCAGCCGGCTGTTCGCTCCGCGCTTGCGCCCGGCTTGGGGAGCGCTTGCGGTGGTCAGCGTGGTCGTCGCCTCCTTGAGTTTTGCTCCGGCTCGCAGTTGGGCGCAGAAGATCCTGGCCATGCTGCGGGTGCAAAAGATTACGGTAGTCACGGTGGACTTGCCGGCTCTCCCTGGGCAGGAGTCAAACCCGCGCTTTGGAGAGGCGCTGAAGCGGCTACTTTCTGACGATGTCGTCGTGACCATGGATCCGGGCAAACCACGGCTGGTCGCGGACGCACAGCAGGCGAGCCAGTTGGCGGGGTTCCGAGTCCGCCTGTTGGGAGCCCCCGCCGATGCCCCGGTCGTCTCCGTCGGGGGTGAGTCTGCCTTCCATATGACCGTGAACCGCGACCGCTTGCAGGCCCTGCTGGAGGAGGCTGGACGACCCGATCTGGAGCTCCCCGCTTCTTTGGATGGCGCCACCTTTGCGGTTCATGTTTCCCCGTCGGTCTTCGCTCAGTACGGGAGTTGCCCGAAGTTCGACCACCGCTCCCCGCCGACACCCGAGCAAATGGCCAGCCTGAACAACTGTGTGATTTTCACTCAAGTCCCTAGCCCGACCGTGAGCGTCCCGCCTGAACTCAATATCGCCCAGTTGGCCGAGACGGCCTTCCAGCTTGCTGGCATGAGCGCGGCGGAAGCTCACACTCTGTGCCAGACGGTGGATTGGACCTCCACGCTCGTCATCCCCATTCCTCGCGACGCGGCCTCTGCCGAGACCACGGAAGTTGATGGCGTCCAGGCCACGCTGATCTGTTCTCCCGCTTACGGCACTTGGCGCCCGGCCGGCTACACGCTGCTCTGGGTGAAGAATGGTATCATCTACTCGCTCGCGGGCTTCGGGAGTCCCGACCAGGCTGCAGGGCTGGCGAATTCGCTGAATTAGGAGAGACTTCCCTGGAACCGCGCAACCACTTCGCCATTCAGACTGACGGCTTGCGGAAGGTCTTCAGGCAGAAAGTGGCGGTTCGAAGTCTCACCCTGGAGGTACCCCGCGGTGAGGTCTTCGGATTTTTGGGGCCCAACGGCGCCGGCAAGACCACCTTCATGAAAATGCTGCTGGGGCTGGTGGCTGCCACGGACGGCCACGCGCTGGTCCTCGGGCAGCCGGCCGGGTATGTGGAGACCCGGCGCAAAATTGGCTTCCTGCCCGAGCATTTCCGCTTCTACGACTGGCTGACTGCGACCGAGTTCCTGCGCGTCCACGGCCGGCTCTATGGGATGTCCTCGGCGCGCCTTGACGAACGGATCCCGGTACTTCTGGACCTGGTCGGTCTGACGCCGCACGCCAACAAGCGCCTGCGCGAGTTCTCCAAAGGCATGCTGCAACGCATTGGCTTGGCGCAGGCCTTGCTCAACGATCCCCAACTTATTTTATTGGATGAGCCGACGTCCGGGCTGGATCCCGTGGGTCGGCGCCTCGTGCGCGACATCATCAAGGCGCAGCGCGAGCGGGGCGCCACCGTGTTCCTCAATTCGCATCTCCTCAGCGAAGTGGAAATCACCTGCGACCGCGTAGCTTTCCTCAAACACGGAGAGGTTTTGGCGACCAGACAACTGCAGACTTTGCTGGTTGGCGAGATCCGAGTGGCGGTGCGGGCGGGAAATCTTTCCGCGGAGGTAGTTGCGGGACTCGCGCGCTGGACGTCTTCCGCGCGACCCGACGGCGAGCGCCTGACGTTTACCGTGGCCAGCACCGATGTGCTGCCGGAGGTGATGCGCTACCTTGTGGCGCGCGGCGTGGATGTCTACGAGTTCGCTCCCCAGCGGCTCTCCCTGGAAGAACTGTTCCTGCAGATCGTGGGTGAGGACGGAGGGTTGTAATGGGCGCCTGGATCATGGCTGGAGTAACGTTTCGCGAGGCTGGGCGCAAGAAAATGATCTGGATGGCGCTCCTGGCAGGGCTGGCGTTTCTCGCTTTGTTCGGTGCCAGCCTCCACTTTCAAGTGAAGGATTGGGGCGGCGGCAAGCTCACCCTCATGCAGCGGGCGCAGTTGAATGCGATGCTGCTGGCAGGGCTCTATGTCTTGAACCTCATGACGATGGCGATGACCATCCTCGCCTCCGTGGACACGCTCTCGGGTGAAATCGCTTCCGGAACCATCCACGTTGTGGCCACCAAACCGCTGCCTCGCTGGCAGGTGCTTATCGGAAAGTGGTGCGGCTTTGCGGGCATGCTGGTCCTCTATATTGCGATCATGGTGGCGGGACTCAGTTTCTTGACCTGGCTCCTGAGTGGCTACCAGGCTCCCCACCTGCTGCGGGGGTGCGCGCTGATCGGGCTGGAAAGCCTGCTGCTGCTCACCATGACGTTCCTTGTCGGCACCACCTTTTCCACGCTGACCAATGGCGTGGTCGTCCTGGGTCTGTACGGCCTGGCATTCCTCGGCGGCTGGATCGAGCAGTTTGGCGCGCTGGCGAATAGCCCTCGGGCTCTCAATCTTGGTATTGCCGCCAGTGTGGTTATGCCGAGTGAAGCATTGTGGCGACGCGCCGCGTTTGAAATGCAGTCACCACTGGTCGGTGCTATGGGTTTCACGCCTTTTTCGAATGCCTCGGTGCCCAGCGCTGCCATGGTCGTTTACGCTGGTTTGTACCTTGCCCTCGCCCTCCTCCTTGCCATCCGCCGCTTCGCACAGCGCGACTTGTAATGCGGACATTGGGAGTGTGTGAAAACCCAGTTACTCCGGCGGCACAGCCGCTTTGTCGCACACGGGTTTCGAGTCGGACTCCGCGGCACAGCCGCCTTCCCTACCTACGACCTACTGCCTTCTGCCTACTGCCTACTGCCTCTACCACCCGCCGCCGCCTCCTCCTCCGCCACCTCCGCCTGAGGAGCCGCCGCCGGACCTTGAACCCGGCGCGGTGGAGGAGGAAGCGATGGCGTTCGAGAACGAGCTCCCAAACGACGACGCAAACCCCGTCGCGCCCACGTTGTGCCAAGAGCTTCCTGAGTACCAAGCAGGCGAGTAGCCCCTAGCACCGGTCTTTGCGGCCTCGGACAGAACGTCCGCAAACTTATGCGACCAGGAATGCTCCACTCCCAAGGCCAACGCGTAGGGCAAGTATTTCTCAAAGAGTTCCGACGTCCTCGTAATGGGCGTCAAGACTCGCAAGCGATCTTCTTCGACCGCGGACAGGAACATTCTGAATCCATCGATCTTGTCCATCAGCGCCCGTCCGGTGTGGGTGGGTGCCTTGAGCAGATGATGGAACAGGTAGTTGACGAGGACCATCACGATCAGAATCAACAACACGAAGGCTGAGGTCACCCAGCCCAGCGCGATCAGTCCCCCGACCTCACCCGCCAGAAAGGGCAACGAGAATAGACTCATGAAGAGGGCCATGGCCAGGGCTGCCGCCTTGTGCCCGCCGCCGAAAAGAACCTCCTGCCAAGCGCGAATCACCTGGTGCACCAGGAACACCACAGCCACACTCCAGCCCGTCAGCCAGACGCACATGAAAATGGCCAGAAATTTCTGTTCCCCCGGCACGGCCACGGCGGACAAGGCCAGCGTCAGCACGGAAATGATCAGTCCCGGAATCAGGTAGCGGCTGTTGGTGAAGAGGTAGACCTTTTCCATATTGAACTTGAGCGACTTCTTCAGAGCCTCAATGGCGTCTCCGATTTTTCGGTGGTTTTCCGTCTTGAGGACGATCTCTTTCTGCGCTCCGATCAGCTTGTCGGCGATGACTTTCTCGTCAGGCAGCAACGTGCTCGGGCTTGGCTCCAGCCGCGTGAGGGTGTAAACCCCGTCGTCTTCCTTGATGGTCAGGAACTTCTTTACTGCCAGGTTGATGACGTTGGCCGCGAAGACCCGGTCGTCATACTCCATGCGGTGGAGGTAGCGGATGGCCGCTGGCGAGAACCCGGCAGGTGGCTCGTAGAGCGGCATGATCGTTCCCGCCTCTGGATCCTTTCCCACGGCAAGCCAGGTAAGCCCGTAGTAGGCTAGCAGGACGATCAGCCCCGCCAGCCCCACCAGGGTGCTCCGGTTGTCCTCGAGAAAGTAGCGGAACTTCGCTTCGCGCGTCGGCTCGGCGACAAACCCTTTGGGCCAACGCACCACGATGGTCAGTCCTTCTTGCGGTCCCAGAGCCCGCGTGGTGGAGAAGAGCGCGTTGCTCTCAGGGTCCACGGAGGCCTGGAAGGCTGTCCCCACCGAGTCCTGAGGGCCGGTGTAGGCGTCCAGCAGCACGGCATCTTTGGCAATCCCTTTGGGGAGATGGACGGTAGCCGAGGCTTCCTGAATGGGGAACGCCCAGCCGTTTCCCGTTACATTCCAGTAAAGCTCGTCGTGGTCGGGGAAGAATCCGAGTTGCCGACCCGTCTTGTAAACGAGCGTATAGGTGTATTCACCGGGCCGCAGGAAAACGTTCTTCCTACCAATGTACACTCGTACTCCGTTGGCTTTGCTTTCGGTACGGTACTCCTCCGGCGCGTCATCGCGCTGCACTTCCTGCACCTGGAACTTGACGACATAGGTATTCCCCAGCCTGTCTCTGTACCGGGTCGGGAAGTCGCGATAGATCCCCCGCTTGATCTCCACGCCAGCCGCTCGAACGCGGATGGTTTCCTTCACCAGCATCGAGGCATCCGGGTACACCGTGATGTCACTGTGATACGAGAGGATCTCTTCTGGGAGCTCCCGCGCCAGGGCAGGTCGCGAAACCAGAGGAAACACCAGGGTGATCGCGACTGCCACGACCAGCAAGTTCGAAAGCGCTGAGCACCTTTCCCTCATGCTAACCTCCCTTGGCAGAAAACTCACGACGCCACGCCGTCAGGGCAGGGAAGACCGTGGCCATGGGCTAGAAACTCTCTTGCGGTGGTACCTTACCATAACGGCGGCTGCCCGAGCGACGAGCTCGCGGAAGCTTGGAGTTGTAACGCATTGTCTTGGCGAGGGCTAGGTCAGTCACAGCTTGAAGATTCGGCCGGCAATCTTGGTGACCAAGCCACGAGGCGCGAACCGTTGCGAGACCACGCCGAGTTTATTCAGCAGGCGAGGCACCACCAGCCCTCCGCCGTGGTCGAGCGCTTTGAGTCCTGCCCGGACAACTTCTTCCGGGGATTGCAGAGTGCCGAGGACTTTGGGGTGTTCGTGCCCGCTCGCCTGGAAGAAGTTGGTGGCCGTCCCTCCCGGGCACAAGGTGACCACCGTGACGCCGTAAGGTCGTAGCTCCTCCGCCAAGCCCAGCGAAAAGTTCGTGACGAAGGCCTTGGTGGCGGCATAAATGCTGGTGTAAGGGATCGGCTGAAAGCCCGCTGTAGAGGACACATTGACGATCGCCCCGCGGCGCTCGGCCATCATGCGCGGCAACAACAGGTAGGTCAGCTCGACGAGCACAGCGATGTTCAGGCGCAGCATCTCCGACTGGCGCGCGAGCTTGAGCTTCCAGAACTCTCCACGGGCTCCGAACCCAGCATTGTTCACCAGGAGGTCGATGGTCAGTTTTCGCTCGGCCAGCAGTTGCGCCAGCCGGTCCGCGGCGCCGGGTTCGCTCAGGTCCATGCCCACCGGTTCCACCCGCACTGAGTGCTTGGCGCCGAGTTCCTCCGCCAGGGCTCGGAGCTTGTCGAACGACCGTGCCACCAAGACCAAGTTCTGCCCTCGAACCGCCAGCGCCCGGGCAAAGCATTCCCCAATCCCACTGGAAGCTCCAGTGATCAGCGCGTAGTGCAGTTCCGACTTCATACGCAACGCCTCTCTGGCTAGCCTAGTCTGCCGAGGGCCTAGCCTTCAAACGGTCAGACGCTTGTCTTGATTCTCCCGAACCCCTAACCCTTAACCGGATGCTAAAGAAGGCTTCGCGAGTGTCATTCTGAGCGAAGCCCTGCGCCGTCTGGTGCAGGGCGAAGCGAAGAACCTCGTTCTTAAGCGAATCAACCACTGGCGAGATCCTTCGTCGCCTCTGGCTCCTCAGGATGACAGCGCCGTGAGACGCGGCCCCCTGACATAGGCGCGGTTGACGTGGCGGCTTCCCGCAGCCATTAGCCGCTCCGCCTCGGCTTGGGTTCTGATCCCTCCGCGCGCTCCGAGCGCCGTGCAGTTGAGCGCGGCCATGGCGTTCGAGAAGTCGAGGATTCGCGCCATCTCCCAACCTGCCAGCAGCCCGTAGATGAATGCGCCATGAAAGACGTCGCCCGCGCCGGTCGTATCCACGGCCTCCACGACGAAGCCCGGTGAGTACTGAAAGCGGCCTTCCGATAACACCATGGCGCCGTCCCGGCCCAGCGTCATGCCCGGCGCCCGAACCTTGTACTCGCGCGCCATGTACCCGAGCACCCGGAAGGGGTCGGGTTCACCGGTCACAGCAGGAAGGAAGTTGGTGGAGGCGATCATGTAGTCGATGTACGGGAACAATCTCTCCACCTTCTTGTAAACCGTGTCCAGATCCGCCACCACAGGGATGCCCGCGCGCCGCGCCCAGCGCGCCGCTCGCAGGCAGGCTTCGACGTCGCACCCATCCATGTGCAGCACCCGCGCCGTGGTGACGGCTCGCGGGATAAGTTCGGCAGGCCGCACGGCCAGCCCCGGATCGCGGTCCCAGAAAATCGTTCGCTCGCCTGTGGCCTGGTCCACCAGGATGTAGGCATACTGGTTGGGGGTGCGACGCGCCACGCGCGTGTAGCGGAGGTCCAAACCCTCGCGCCGCAGGCTGGCGAGCTGAATGCGTCCCGCTTCATCGTCGCCCGCTTTGCCGATGTAGCGGGTGCGGAGGCCCAACCGCTGGCAGGTGACGAGCGCCGTCGCCACCTGGCCACCGGCCTGCAATGATCGCGACACGACCCGCTCCTTGCCCCCCAGGGCAGGGAACTCACGGACTATGCAAACCGTGTCGGTCGCATTAAGCCCTAGGCCGACTACGTCCACCGTTGACTTCGGCAAGTTCACCCTCCTCCCGATAGGGAAGGGCAGATACTCTACCATTTTTCCTCTGGTAAGCGGAAACACGGCCAAGCGTGGCCTGCCCCACAAGGGGCCGCCTCGGACCCTGCACGCAAATGCGGCCGCACCGGCTCGATTATGGGTTAGGCTCGGGTCCTTGACGGTTTGCCTTTGGGAGTGCCTTGCCATTGCCTGGTTGAGCGCTGCGTGCGCCCGTGGCACTGCTGCCATGGCTCGGCTTGCGACGCACGCTTTCCCACACGTGCGTCTGATAATGTTTCACGTCTGCCCAATTAGTTAACATAATATAGTTTCCACAGAGACGCTTGATTTTTCCACAGACTCAACGGTGGCTTACTTCTTCGGTAGAATAAGGACTTTAATTTCAAATAGATAGGCAGGTATCAACAAGGGGGTTTCAAGGGACAGGCGTGAGGCTTCGGATGGTGCGAACGCTTCAGAGCGAAGTGGTAGGAAGCGTTTCTGCGCACACACCGCCCGGTGAATGATCCCGCTGCTTGGCGGCGCTGGCGCACTCAGAAGTGTCGTGTGCAGCCGCATGCTAACGGCGCTCTCCGTCGCCAAGCGCGACAGTTTTTCTCTTCCCGTGTGCACAGGGTTATGCTAACGTTATGTATTTGTCGGCGCGTCGACATTGGCACTCGGATGCCTCTACGCGAAACGGAAGCCATAGTCCTCAGAACCTACCGCCTGGGAGAAGCTGACAAGATCGCTTCGCTTTTTACGCGCCAACTGGGCCGCCTGAGGGCTGTGGCCGCCGGTGCTCAACGCCCCAAGAGCCGCTTCGGGGGCACGCTCGAATCGCTGAGTCATGTCCGGCTCTGGATCTTCGAGCGTGAAAACCGCGAGCTGTTACGCTTGAATTCGGCGGAGTTGCTCGAGTCCTTCTTTGACATGCAGAAGGATTACCGCGTACACTTGGCGGCCCAGTATGTCGCCGAGGTGACCGAGCGGCTGCTGCCAGAGCGCGAAGTAAACGAGCGGGCGTTTCGGCTTCTTTTGGCCGTGCTTCGCGCCCTGAAGCGCACGCGGGAAATCGACCGGCCGCTTCTGTACTTTAACTACTGGCAGTTGCGGCTGGCAGGCTTCCTGCCAGACTTGAAACGCTGCATGGCCTGTGGGCGCACCCTCGGCGAAGAGGGCGGGCTTTACGGTCCCGGCTCGGAAGGGCTGTCGTGCACCGCCTGCCGCAGCGAGGCTCAGAGCCAGAAAGTGCCGTCGCAAGTGTTGGCAGCGGTTCAAGCGGCCTGCCAAGCCCCGCTCGAGCGGTGGCTGGCGGCCGAGAAGGCGCCGCCGGGCTGCCGGGAAGCTCGCCGGTTCTTCGAAGAGCTGATCGAAACCCACGTCGAGCGAAAGCTCGTCACACGAGACCTGTTAGCGGAAGAAGTCTGAGTCTGCCCGTCCGTTGTCAGTGGTCAGTTGCTGGTGGGGCAGGGCTCAGGGATTTCCTGCAACGGACGACGGACAATGGAAATTCATGGTTGACCCGAGAAACCCACGGAGAGAAGCGCCCGGCGCACACGGCTCTGGCCTGACCTTCCAGGACATGATCTTGCGCCTAAGCCAGTTCTGGGCGCGCCAAGGCTGTGTCTTGGCCCTGCCGTATGACCTGGAAGTGGGTGCCGGCACAATGTGTCCGGAGACCTTCCTGCGCGTGCTCGGCCCGGAGCCTTGGCGCGTGGCTTACGTTCAGCCCTCCCGGAGACCTGCCGATGGGCGCTACGGCGAGAACCCTCACCGGCTGTTCAAGCACACCCAGATGCAGGTCATCGTGAAGCCTCCTCCGGCTGACATCCAGGACGTATATCTCCAGAGCCTTCAGGAACTTGGCATTGATCTTCGCCATCACGATATCCGCTTCGAAGAGGACAACTGGGAAGCACCGACGCTCGGCGCCTGGGGCATTGGCTGGCAGGTGGTTCTGGACGGACTTGAAATTACCCAATTCACTTACTTCCAGCAATCTGGGGGCGTGGACCTGGAGCCCATCAGCGTCGAGCTAACTTATGGCCTGGAGCGCATTGCCGCCTTCCTGCAAAACACCGGCGATGTCTTCGACGTCCGGTGGAACGACAAAGTGACTTACGGCGAACTGCGGCGTGCAGAGGAGCTGGAGATTTCTGTATACGATTTTGAGGCCGCCTCGCCAGAAACCTGCCGGACCCTCTTCGAGCTGTACGAGGCAGAGGCTTCGCGCTTGCTGGGGTCGTACCCGAAGGGCTCCACTGAGTCGGAGCGGCGCCGGTTCCCCCTGCGGAAGATCTATGAGCTGTGCCTGAAGTGCTCCCACCTCTTCAACATCCTGGATGCCCGGGGAGCCATCAGCGTGACGGAACGCGTGGCCCTGATCGCCCGGGTGCGAAAGTTGGCTTGCGAAGTTGCTGCCATCTACCTGGATCGCCAGGCCGTGGTCATGGAGGCTGAACCCGCATGAGACCAGCCCCCAGCCAATCCACCCTCCCTCTTCTCCTCGAAATCGGTTGCGAAGAAATCCCTGCGCGATTCCTTAAGGAAGCTGAAACTAACTTTGCGGACGGCCTTGAAATAGCTTTAGGCAAAGAGCGGCTTCTCCCGGACAAATACGCGCCCCCGCAGCATTATTCGACTCCCCGCAGGCTTGTGGCGTGGTTTCCTGCGATACTGCAAAAAGCGGAGGACAAAATCGAGAAAGTATTGGGGCCCCCGCTCGAGGTGGCTTTTGACAAAGATAACAAGCCGACTAGGGCTGGCGAGGGGTTTGCTTCGAAGTTCGCCCTTTCAGTCGACAAGTTGGTTACGGTTAAGACACCAAAAGGCGAACGGCTAGCCGTGGAACTGGTTTCGGCAGGGCGTGCAGCGCACCAAATCCTTCCAGAATTGATTCCTGCTGTTGTAAAGGACACGGGGCTGAGGTTCGCCAAGAGCATGTATTGGGTGGGGAAGTCGGGGCCGCAGTTTGTCCGGCCCATCCGTTGGGTTTTGGCCTTGCTGGGCGAGGGCAAAGGGGCGCGGGTGATGCCCTTTGAGATCGCCGGGGTCAGATCCGGAAACTTGACGTGCGGCCACCGGACGTACGGAAAGCGGCCGATCCGCATCGAGAGTTTCAAGCAATACTCGAAGAAACTACGCGAAGCGTATGTGGAATTCGATCCGGAAAATCGCCGGCAACGGATACGAGAAAGATCTAAAGCTTTACTTGAGACTTTTCTCAGAATAGTTGAAGATAAAGAACTTGAAGACTGGACCGTGAACTCCACGGAATGGCCCTCGGCGATACGCGGGGGCTTCCACGAGCGGTTCCTGCATCTCCCACGCGAGATCCTCATCACCGTGATGCGCGACCACCAGAAATACTTCGCGGTAGAGGACCGCAAAGGGAACCTGCAGCCGCACTTCGTCGCGGTTCTGAATATGGGCGCCGATGCCAAGGGGCTGATCCGCCAGGGCCACGAGCGAGTCTTAACCGCTCGTTTCTCGGACGCCGAATTCTTTTGGACTGCCGATCAACGGCTGCGCCTAGAGCAGCGAGCCGAGATGCTGGCGCGGGTTACCTTCCAGGCGGAATTGGGAAGTTACGCCGAGAAGGTGCGGCGCATGAAGGCAATCGCCAACCATCTCTGTGAGGCGTTGGAAGCCCATCCCGATTCCTGCATCCCTGGCGACAGTATCCTTCCGGATAACGCAAGGGCCACGAAGGGAGCGAGTACACGCTTAGTCAGATTCGTTCCTATGGTCGGGCAACGGGTCATGCGCGCCATCGAGCTCTGCAAATGCGATCTGACCACGCAAATGGTGCAGGAGTTTCCCGAGCTGCAAGGGGTAGTGGGCGGGCTTTACGCCACTGCGCAGGGGGAGTCGAGCCAAATTGCTGACGCTGTCTACGATCACTACCTTCCTCAGGGTGCAGAGGATCGTTGCCCGCGGTCCATCATTGGCGCGGTTGTCTCGCTGGCGGACAAGCTGGACAACGTAGTGGGAGGATTTGCAGTGGGGCACGAACCCAGCGGCTCGAGCGACCCCTTTGCACTGCGCCGCCAGGGGAATGCAATAGTTAAAGTGTTACTTGAATTTCGCCTGCCCCTAAGCTTGAGGCAAGCGGCGGAGCAGGCCCTTAACGCGCTAGATGTCCAGTGGCGCAAACCGCAGCTTGATGTCTTCCAGCAAGTGATGGAGTTCTTTGAGGAGCGGTTGAGGTATTATTTAGAGACGCTCCGTTCCTTCCGGTACGACACGGTGCGGGCCGTGTTGGCGGCGGGATGGGATGTCCCCGCAGACGCTTTGGCGCGCGCGGGAGGTCTGGAAGCGATTCGTGGCAGCGAGAACTTCGAAGCACTGTCCGTAGCAGCGAAGCGCATCAAGAATATTCTGAGCAAGTCCGCCACGGCGGCTGATTGGGAGCCGGGGGAAGTGGACACCGGGGCCCTGAAGGAGAGCGCCGAGGAGGGGCTGTACCGGGCCTACCGCAAGGTAGCTGAGGACGCCGGGTCTCTCGGGAAAGCGGGGGAGTACCGGCGGGCGCTGGAGAGCATCTCGGGCCTCCGGCCGGTTGTCGACCGGTTTTTTGACAAGGTTTTGGTGATGGCGGAGGATCCCGCCATCCGCCGGAACCGGCTCCGGCTGCTGGGCAAGCTGGACGAATTGTTCTCGGGTATTGCCCAGTTCGCCGAGATTGCAGCCGGCCCGGCCAATGTCGACGCGTCGACATTGAAAGGCAGCGGTACGTAAGAAGGGATTGCTGACCAGCCGGTGGTTCAGCGCCGGCAGGAGCGAAAAGACTATCCGTTGTCCGTGGTTGATCTTCCGTCGTTCGCTAGTCCGGGTGCGGTTCTGGCACATGGAAAGGTGGAACGGGCAGTGATGAGGACAACGGACCATTGACGACGGACAACTGACTTCGAAAGGAGTTGCATTCATGGAAAAGTACGTTTACCCCTTTGGGGGCGGGAAGGCCGATGGACATGGTGCCATGAAGGACGTATTGGGGGGCAAGGGAGCGGGCCTCGCGGAAATGACCAATGCGGGACTGCCCGTTCCGCCGGGGTTCACCATCGCCACCTCCGCCTGCCGGATCTACTTCGAAAACGGTAACAAGCTGCCGGATACCATCCGGAGTGAGGCCGACCAGGCTCTGCAGGTGCTCGAAGGGCTCCTGGGCCAGAAGCTTGGCGACAAGGAGAACCCGCTATTGGTTTCGGTGCGCTCGGGCGCTAAGTTCTCCATGCCCGGCATGATGGACACCATCTTGAATCTGGGCATGAACGATACGGTGGTGGAAACTTTCGCGACGAAGACTGGGAACCCACGGTTTGCCTACGACAGCTACCGGCGGTTCATCCAGATGTTCGGCAACGTGGTGTTGGAGATTCCCAAGGTTGAATTCGAGCACATCTTTGATGGGCAAAAGAAGAAGCGAGGGGTCAAACTCGACACTGAACTGACCGCCGAGGACCTGAAAGAGGTCATCGAGGGCTACAAGAAGCTAGTGCGAAAGAAAATCGGCAAGGACTTTCCTCAGGACCCGCGCGTCCAGCTCGACATGGCCATCGAAGCAGTGTTCCGCTCCTGGTACAACCCGCGCGCCAAGACTTACCGGCGGCTGAACAAGATCTCCGACGACCTAGGTACGGCCGTCAACGTCCAGACCATGGTGTTCGGCAACATGGGCGAGACTTCGGGCACCGGCGTGGGCTTCACGCGTAACCCTGCCACCGGAGCCAAGGAGTTCTATGGCGAGTTCCTGATGAATGCGCAAGGTGAAGACGTGGTGGCCGGCGTGCGTACCCCGGTCCCCATCAAGGAACTTGGGAAAATCATGCCGGATGTCTACAACCAGCTTCGCGACATCACCACGCGGCTCGAGAGGCACTACAGAGACGTCCAGGACTTCGAGTTCACCATCCAGGAAGGCACGCTATACATGCTCCAGACGCGCGCCGGGAAGCGCACCGGGCCAGCGGCGGTAAAGATCGCCGTGGAGATGGTTCGGGAGGGCCTGATTACGCCCCAGGAGGCCATCCTGCGCGTGGAGCCTGAGCAATTGAACCAGTTGCTCCACCCCGTGCTCGACGAGTCCAAGCCTCTAAAGGTCGTTGCCAAGGGGCTGCCGGCTTCGCCTGGCGCTGCCATCGGGCGTGTGGTCTTCACCGCTGACGACGCGGTGCTGAAAGGGAAGGCCCACCCGGTGATTCTAGCGCGCGGCGAGACTGTTCCAGACGATATCCACGGGATGGAAGTGGCCGTGGGAATTCTCACCTCCCGCGGCGGCATGACTTCCCACGCGGCCGTAGTCACACGGGGCATGGGAAAGCCTTGCGTGGCGGGCTGCGGTGAGGCCGAGGTGAATGAGAAGAAGCGGCAGATCAAGATCGGCGAGCACGTAGTGAAGGAAGGCGACTGGATCTCCCTCGACGGTTCCACCGGCCGCGTGATCTTGGGCAAGGCTAACCTCGTCGAACCCGATCCCCACAGCGGTGATTTCGCCGAATTCATGAAGTGGGCGGACGAATTCCGTGAGCTGGGCGTGCGCGCCAATGCTGATATCCCGCGGGACGCCCTGGTGGCTCGCCGCTTTGGCGCCGAAGGTATCGGCCTCTGCCGCACTGAGCACATGTTCTTCGAGAGGGATCGACTGCCTTACATGCAACGGATGATTATGGCGTGCAAGGATACCCAGGATCCCAAGGAAGCTGCCAAGTACGAGAAGGAGCGCCGGGCCGCGCTCGCGAACTTGCTGCCCATGCAGCGTAAGGACTTCTTTGGCTTGTTCAAGGCTATGGACGGGCTGCCGGTGACTATCCGCACCCTTGATCCTCCCTTGCATGAATTCCTGCCCAAGCGGGAGGAGCTGATGGTGGAGATTGCCACCCTGGAAACCAAAAGAAAGAAGAGCCCGAAGATCAACCAGCTCAAGAAAATACTGGCAGTAGTTGAAGCATTACATGAATTCAATCCCATGCTCGGGTTGCGCGGATGCCGCCTGGGCATCATGTATCCTGAAATCACCGAAATGCAGGTGCGAGCGATTTTTGAGGCGGCCTGCGACTGCAAGAAGCAGGGGATTGAGGCCGAACCTGAAGTCATGATCCCCCTGGTGGGCGAAGTTAAGGAGTTCGCGGCGCAGAAGGAGATCGTGGATCGGGTGGCCAAGGAAGTCTTCCAGAAGAACGGCGTGAACGTGGATTACCTGGTAGGCACGATGGTGGAGTTGCCGGCCGCGGCTCTGTCTGCCGGCGAGATTGCGCAGGAGGCCGAGTTCTTTAGCTTCGGCACCAACGACCTCACGCAGACCACCTTTGGGCTGTCGCGTGACGACTGCGGCAAAATCATCAATGCTTATGTGAAGCAAAAGATCTGGCCAGGAGATCCCTTTGCGCAGCTTGATGCCAAGCGCGTCGGCAGGCTGATGAAGCTCGGGACCGCTGAGGGTCGGGCAGCCCGGCAGAACCTAAAGGTGGGCATCTGCGGCGAGCACGGTGGCGACCCATCTTCGATTGAGGTTTGCGCGGAGGCAGGACTCAACTATGTGAGCTGCTCGCCATACCGCGTCCCGATCGCTCGGTTGGCGGCCGCCCAAGCAGCCGTGAGGAAGCAGACCGAAAAGGCGTATACCACCGCGTAGGAACTGGGACTTGGGGCTGAGAGTTGGGCTCACAGGTGGGCTTCCAGCCTCGCGAGCAGGCGCCCGGAACCGACTTAAAGTATTGCTTTAGATTTTGCTCACAGGCCACGAAGCCTTTTTGTGCGTTCGTGGCCTTTGTTTTTGGCGGGCTTTTGAGGATGGCTCGTAACTTGTCACTGGCCACTCGGCACTGCCTTTCAATGTCGACGCGCCGACATCAAGGGCAGTGACGAGTGACAAGCGAAGAGTGACAAGCCGACCTGACCCCGCGGCAGCCCTCGCCTTTCACTCATCACTCGTCACTGATCACTGTTCTGTTTACGTTCTGACCCGCAGCAGCAGGTACGCTCCTGCTAATCCAAACAGCGCGTCCGGGGACCAAGCGGCCACCAGCGGCGGAAGCTGGTTCAGGTTGCCCATGGCTTCGAAAAGGTTGGAAATCGACCAGTAGACAAGGGCGATGCCGATGCTCAGGGCCACACCCGACAGCGCTCCCTTCTTCCCGGCGGTAAACGAGAAAGGGATGGCGATCAGGGTCACCACAAAGGCAATGAGCGGGTAAGAGAACTTGCGATAGAACTGCACCGATAGGCGAACCACGTCAAACCCGCTCTGGCGGAGTTCGTGGATGTAGCGCCGCAGCTCCAGCATGCTCATTTGCGCGGAAGTCTTCACCTCTTTCTTGAAGTAAGCCGGCTCTTCGTTCAACTCGCGGAACGTGGCTACCGAGAAAGGCATGTAGTTGGCGACGCGGTCGCCCTCAAGATCCCTCACCCAGCCGTTCTCCATTATCCAGCCGTGGATGGGTGGTTCCCAGAACGCGCGCGATGCGTAAATGCGGCGCGTCATGCGGAAGGTGTGACGGTCAAATTCAAAGACCGAGAGGTTCGCGAAGATGTTCTGGTCGGGATCGAAGAACTTGTAGTTATAGATCCGGCTGGATTGGCCAAAAATCCATTGCCGGTCGGGCCGGTAGAAGGTTTGGGCCGGCTTGCCCTTGATCTGGTTGCGCAGGGCGTTCTGGCGCTGGTTGGTTTCGGGCAGGATGCTGTTCTCGAGGGCGAACATCCCCACGCTCAACAGTGCCGACGTCAGCAGCACGGGCGCCGAAACCCTGTACAGGCTGATGCCGGCAGATTTGACGGCGGTGATCTGATTGGTTTTGGTCAGCAAGCTAAAGTTAACCAAGGTGGCTACCAGAATGCTCATGGGAAGCACCGGGTAGTAGATGGCTTGGGGAAGGAGAAATCGATAATAGTCAAGAACCACGCGGGCAGGCACTTGGTTGCGGACAATGTCACCCAAGACCTGGAAGAAATCGGAGATCATGTAGATGCCCATGAGGGCTACCATCAGGATAAGGAAGTAAAAGAGCCAGCCCTGGATTACGTAAATGTCCAGTATCTGGAAGAAGCGGTCTCTGGGTGCGCTGGGTTCTAGAGATGGGTTCAAGGCGGGTGCTTGGCGCTTACGCGCGCGTCGCTGCTGCCAGCGGCGGCCTACGTCTTCAAGCCAATCCTGAAGGAATTGCAGGCGCGTGCGAACGCGGCGGAGGTTAGCCAGCATGAGGGTACCGGCCAAGCCGAACACCACGTTGGCGAGCCAAAGCCCCACGAAGGGAGAGAGCCGTCCCTGCTTCGAAAAGCTCAGACCGAAAGCCATGATGATGTAGTAGACGAATACCAGCAAGATGGTCAGCATCAACCCAACGGCCTTGCCGCCTTTCCGGGTGGAGAGCCCAAGCGGTATGCCAACCAGGGCGAGCACCAAGACGGCCACCGGCAGGGCAAACCGGTAATGGAGCTCCACTAAGGCACCTTGCCGTTGCTCCGGCACTCGGGTCTGCGCCCAGAGTTGGCTTACGGTAAGCAAGGGGGGCGAGCGCCGCGCGGAGGCTGACGCGCCTACCTGATCAAGGGGGATGGGGATATCGGTGTCGGTGAATGAGGCCACCGAGTACTGTTCCGGGTGCTGGGGATCGTATTCATGCGTGCTTCCGCGTTCTAGGTGCAGCATGAAGCGATTGCGGGCCGCTTCGTTGACAAGCACGCCGCTTTCCGCTAACGTTACCTTGACTTGGTCGCGCTGGGTGGTGTCCGCTATGAAGACGCCGCGCCATCTGGAGCGGGAGCCAGTCACGTCCTCCAAGTAGAGCAGCAGGTTGGGAAACTGTTCCATGAAGACCCGCGGCTGGATCTCGTAGGGCACTTGGCTGGCCTTCAATCCTGATTCCATGCGGTTCAGCTTCCGAACTGCTTGCGAGGAGAGTGACAAGCTCATCCACGAGGTCAGCCCCCAGCCGACCAGCGCTAGCATCATCACCGGGCGCACAAACTGGGAGAGCCCAATCCCTGCGGCGCGGGCGGCAATCACTTCACCGTCCGCCGACATGCGGCTGAGTCCAATGAGCGTCCCAACCAGGATGGCCATAGGGATGGTGAGCACCAGGATGCCCGGAATCGGCAGCAGAAACAGCGTCAGCATGCTCGTGACTGGGAGATTGTGACGGACCACGAGTTCCAGCAACTGCCCCAGATGCCGGATGAAAATGACGAATGTGAAGATGAGCAGCCCGAGCAGGGAATGCGAGAAGATCTCTTTCAGAATGTACCTGGTAAGTATCCGCATGGATTCTCTGGCGGGGCGGGCTACATTACGGGCTTGCGCGGAGCCCCCGACAGGCACCACCCCCGCCATGCTAGCACACCTATTCCGAGACCGTAAAGGAACTGCCTCCTGACCTCATGCCCCAGACCTACCTAATGCTCCTCTGGCACATGCACCAGCCCTTCTACAAGGACTTGGCGGAAGGGATCTACACCATGCCCTGGGTCCGGTTGCACGCTTTGAAGGACTACTACGGCATGGTGGCCATCCTCCGCGAGTTCCCCTCGGTCCACGTCACGTTCAACCTGGTTCCCTCGCTGGTCGTGCAGATTGAGGACTATGCGCGGGACACGGCTCATGAGGGTGCGTACGAGGTCGCCTTCAAGCCCGTCGAGGAGTTGACGTCCACCGACCGCGAGTCCCTGCTCATTTACGCCTTTCAGGTTAACCGGGATAACCTGCTCAACCGCTACCCGCGCTTTCGTGAACTGTGGGACAAGTCCCGGGCTACGGACCCGGCGACGGCGGCGCGCTTGTTCTCTGATCAGGACTTGCTCGACCTTCAGGTCGTCTCGCAGCTGGCTTGGTTTGACGAGATTTACCTTGCGCGCGACCCCGTGATCCGGCGCCTTGTGGAGAAAGCGCGTGGCTTCACTGAGGATGATAAGTCCTTACTGCGCAGTAAGGAAATAGAACTATTTAATGTTTTACTTGAGGAATATCGGGAGGCGAATGAGCGTGGCCAAGTCGAGCTTTCCACCTCACCTTTGTACCATCCCATCCTTCCGCTCTTATGCGACACCAATGTAGCGGCGGAATCTCATCCAGGGGTCAAGCTCCCGCGTCACAATTTCCGGCACCCTGAAGACGCTTGCGACCAGCTTCACGCCGCCGTGGAGCTTCACGAGCGCGTGTTCGGGCACCGACCGCGAGGCCTCTGGCCCAGCGAGGGGAGCGTTTCGGACGAGGTCCTACAGCTTGCCGCGCAGGAGGGGTTTGAGTGGGTCGCCACCGACGAAGGCGTGCTGGGCCGGACGCGTCAGATAAACTTCTATCGCCAGGCTGACGGCACAGTCCAGGGGGGGCAGGAACTCTACCGGCCGCACTGCTTCTCGATCGGCGGGCGAACCATTTCAATTCTCTTCCGCGATCACCAGCTTTCTGACTTAATCGGCTTTGTCTATTCCCGCATGGACGCGAATGCGGCCGCCGCGGACTTACACCAGCGCATTCGGGCCGCCGGACGCAGCACCGGAGACCGTCCGGCGGTGGTCTCGGTCATCCTGGACGGCGAGAATGCCTGGGAGTATTACCGCGGCAATGGCCGCGAGTTCCTGAAGAGCTTTTACGGCCGCTTGGCGGCCGACCCGGAGGTTCGAACCGTCACGGCCAGCGAGGCTTTGAAAGTGACCGGACCCGGAACCCTGACTCACGTGGTTCCCGGCTCCTGGATCAACGCCAATTTTGATGTGTGGATCGGAGCGGATGAAGACAATCGGGCTTGGGACTTGCTAAGCGAAGCTCGCCATTTCTATGCTGAGAACTACCTGAAACTCGAACTTGAACCCGAAAAAGTAAAGCTGGCGCAGCACGAACTCTGGATTGCCGAGGGCAGCGACTGGTGCTGGTGGTATGGGCCGGAGCATTCCACCGCGAATGATGAGGAATTTGATCTGCTCTTCCGCAAGCACTTGAGCAACATTTACCGGATGCTCGAGGGCTCACCAGCCGACGAACTGGCGGTGCCCATCAAGCGGCCTCGTGCTAGACCCGTCATCGTAGCCCCCACCGCGCGCATTGAACCGCGTGTGGACGGCCAAGTCACCACCTACTTTGAATGGCTGGGCGCCGGAGTATACACGCCCGATTATCGTTCCGGGTCAATGCACGGCGTTTCCCAGCTTCTGGATACGCTCTACTATGGCTATAGTGACACAGCCCTCTACCTGCGCCTGGATTTCGGGCAAGCGTTCTTGAAGCAGCATCCGCAGTTTGAAGTCCGGGTGAGCGTGGACGGCGAAAGCCGCGCCCGCCTGCACGCATTGGTGGCCGATGCCAGCGTCCGCGGGGTGGAATTCTGGAAGCGCGGCGAACCGCTGTTGGTGCCGCTCGGCACCGGCGACCATGTGCAGGTGGCGTTTGGCCGCGTCCTTGAGCTGCGCCTCGATTACAGCTTGCTGGGCCTCCACCCCCACGAGCAAGTTCGCCTCCAGGTCTCCATTTGGGCCAATGAATTGCCTCTGCAGGTCATCCCACAAGAAGGCTGGCTCACCCTGGAACTCACCGAAGAATTTTTGAGCTGGTAGGACGAAACCCAGTCAACAGTTGACCGTTGACAGTCGGCAGTTGTAGCGGCGAGGCCTGCCTTGCTCCTCCGCGCGTCGGCTGGCAAGACCGTGGAGGAGGGATACACCCGGAGCCTTCAGGGCGCTTCCCAGTCGAGGGCATAGATTTCCTGGGAGCCGATATCGCGCAGCGCCAGCGGGGAATCGTCGGGGGCCAGTCCTGTCCACCATCCGAACATCCCCTGGGCCAATGTCCCGAGATCCTTCAGGCTTGTCACCTGCTCCAGCTTGCGGTCGCTGATCCGGACACGAAATACGACTGTCTCAGTGCTAAAAGGAGTGTTGAAGTAGATGTACTTCCCATCCCGCGACCAGTTCGGGTAGCCCACCTTCACGTTGGCCAATTCCGTCCACTTCTGGCTCGTGAGATCGAAAAGGAGCAACTTCTGCTGGTCTCGGTGCACGGCCGCGATGTATCGCCCGTCTGGCGACCAGCGAGGGGAGAACATCCCTTCTGAGCCCGGCACAGTTGACACCTGCTGGGATTGCAGTCTCAGTATGTGGATGGCCATGGTGCGGGAAGCTCCGGTCCCGAAAGCCACGAGACGCCCGAAGACCAGTGAATCCCCGTCCGGTGACCATCCGGGGTCCGCTTCGTTGCTCTCGCCCGGCATGAGTTGTTGCGGGCTGCCGCCGTGTGCTGAGACTACGTAGATCTTCCAGGGCTTCCCGGGTGTCATACCGACAAATGTGATTCGGTTTCCGTCGGGGGACCAGCGGGGCAAGCCAACGGACATCGGAGGGAAGCTGAGCTGAAGCTTCTGGCTGCCATCCAGTTTGCTCCGCCACAACGTGCCCTCCGAGTAGGCGACGTAAGCGACCCAGTTGCCGTCCCTGGAAAAGTCCAGCCCTTCCGCAGAAATCCCCGCTAGGTAGGGGGCGAACTTGCGCGACTTAGAATCATAGCGCGTCAATTCGCCGCGCCGCTGGGCGCCGACGCAAAAGAGCTGCTTGCCATCTCTGCTCACCGTAGGATAGAAGGTGCTCATAGGTCCTGCTGTCAACCGGACCGGTTCACGCCTCACCCGGCGAAGCAGGCTCGGCTTCTCGCGCCGGGCCCAGATCGCGCCGGCGGATTGGAAAACATAATAGGCGCCGTCCGGAGTCCAAGTGCCGCAGGACGCATTGGAGAGACTGCCACGGTCAGGAAACAAGCGATGCGGGTTGGCTCCGTCGGCGGAGACCTCCCAAAGGGCATTCGAGCTCGCTGCAGGATCAAAGACGGTGAAACGCAAAACGGAGGCATCGGGAGACCACTGGAGGCAATACGGCAGGCCAGCCACGCTGGCCAGCTTCCGCGGTTCGCTTCCGTCGCTCTTGGCCAGGTAGAGCTCTCGGCCTTTGGCGTAAGCCATCCTCTGTCCGTCGGGAGACCATCGTGCTTCGGTGACGACCAAGTCACCCACGCGGCGAGGCGAACCGCCCAGCACGGGCAAAACCCATAACGGGAGTTCCTGTCCAGCACGGGCTCCGACCATGACCAGAAGCTCGGATCCACTCGCTGAGAGGTCGCAGAGTGCACCCTGTTCGAAGGGCGCAGGGATAGGAACCGTCTGGCCACCCGTAACGGAAACCTGCGCGGGGACGGTGCCGGTTCCCGCCACTTCGGTGAAGTAAACCCGCGAGCCGTCAGTGAGCAAGGGTGCATACTTCGCCTTGCTGTCGTTCGTCAACTGGACGCTGCCTAAAACCCTAGGCGGCGGCAGCGGAGAGCGCAACCACAGCACCAGCAGGGCAGCTAGGGCCACGAGGGTGCCGGCCAACGCCGTGATCCACCACCGCCGTCGTCTCGGCAAGGGCACCGGGGTCGCGGCGGAGATCCCCCATCCCGTCGTGCTCACGCCGGTCACGCGCCCCGAATCGCTGTCCCTTTTCAGCCGCTTCAAGTCGGCGCGCAGGTCGGAGGCGGTCTGGTAACGCACCTCGCGGTCTTTCTCCAGCGCCTTGCCAATGATTCGCTCTAACTCCGGGGGCAATTCCGGATTCAGGCGCAGCGGAGGAGTCGGCGTCCGGTTCAGAATCCCGTCAAAGATAAGCCCCGAGGTGTTGCCGGAGAATGCTTGGCGAGCCGTCGCCATTTCGTAGAGCACGGTGCCGAAGGAGAACAGGTCAGTACGCGCATCGACTTCTTCTCCGCGGACTTGCTCGGGCGACATGTAGGCCACCGTCCCGAGGGCGACGCCGGGGCTGGTCAGAAGCTGATCGGCCGCGGTGAGCATTACCGAAGCGCCGACTCCCTCGGCTACTCGCGGTCCTACCGGTGCCAGCTTGGCCAAGCCAAAATCCATAATCTTCGCTTGGTGGCGTCGAGTAACAAATATATTCGCCGGTTTGATGTCGCGATGGATGATGCCTTTCGCATGGGCGGCGTCCAGCGCGTCGGTAATCTGGATGGCCAGCTCGAGGAATTCATCCGCCTTGAAGGGCTTGCTGGCAATCCGTTGCTTCAGCGTCTGGCCTTCCAGCAATTCCATGGCAATGAAAGGCTGGCCGGCGTGCTCATCAATGTCGTAAATGGTGCAGATGTTGGGGTGAGCCAGCGCCGAAGCGGCGCGGGCTTCGCGTTGGAAACGTTCCAGCGCTAACCGATCCTTCGCCAGTTCTTCAGGTAGGAACTTGAGCGCCACTTTGCGGCCCAGCTTGGTGTCTTCCGCCTTGTACACCACCCCCATGCCGCCAGCACCGAGCTTCTCCAGAATGCGATAGTGGGAGACCGTCTTTCCGATCACGGGCACATCTCCTGCCAGAGGGCCACGAGTATTTTTCCAGTGCCTTCACGATTCTATGCTCGTTGAGACTGCGCTTCAAGCAAAGAACCGCGCCGAAGGACTGGAAAAGCCGCATGATCACAGAACGAACCTTGCTCCAGCGCACCGTGCGCTTTCTAGCCGTGCGGCCTTTCTCCAACAGAGCTCAGGCCGCAACGTCCTAGAGCGGTCGCCTCGGCTCGTCCATCCTTTTCCTGCTTGAAAAACTACGGGAGCCAATCAGGAACGACGACGTCCACGGGGCGGGCGCCCACAGGGATGGTGGTGATGAGCGCCGGGCGGTCGGTGCGCACGATGGCGAGGCTGGCCGCACCGCTGTCGGCGACCGCCAGGAAACGTTCATCAGGGGTCAGGGCCAATGCCCGAGGCTCCGTCCCCACATGCGTGGAAGCCAGCATCACCCGGTTCTGGACGTCCAGGGTCATTACTGATCCGTCTCCGGCGTTGGCGAGATAGAGGACGCTCGAATCCCGCCGGAAAACTCCCGCGGCCGGCTCGCGTCCCGTGGGGAAGGTCTGGGAAACGTTGTCGCGGGAGGCATCCACGATGGCGAGTGTAGTCCCCGGCGCGCTGAGCACGAAGATCTCTCCGCCGTCCGGCTTGGCCACGAGCGCCGTAGGACGGATGCCCACCTCGATGTGAGACAGAAGCCTATAGGTGCGCACATCCGCCGCCGAGATTTTTTCCTCCTCTGTATTGGCCACGAAAACCTTTGAACTGTTCGGGATGATCACCATGGGGCCCGCGCCTTTGCCGACCTCGACGGAACCCAGCGTCTGGCGCGACTCCACGCTCACCAAGAAGAGTCGATTCGCCGCACGCGCCGAGGCCACCAGAGTTTTGCCGTCGGGCGTGAGGGCTAGATTGGATAGGGAAGTCCCCAGTCGAACCCGCGCTAGTTCCTTGCCGGCCGCGCAGTCGAGGAAGACGATCTGGCCTTCCTCAGGCGCGAGCACGAAGGCTCGGCGACCATCTGGCGCAAAGGCCAGGTCGCGCGCGCTGCGGCCGACACGGAAGGTTTTGGTCACGCGGAGCTCGGGAAATTGCACCACGCTAATGCTGCCCGGGGCCGACACAACGTAGAGCTCGCGGCTTCCGGGCCGCACCACGACCCGCTCGGGCCCGGGCGCGAGGGGGATCTGCGCCACTACGCGCAACTTCGCCAGGTCAACCACCGCGAGCGTCGCGCTCTGGTTGTTGACGACAAACGCCAGATAGGGCGCAGGTGGGGCAGGGCGGCGGGTGCAGGCACCCAAGCAGAACGCAAGAACCGTCAGCCCAATTAACCAGAGTCGGGAGTAGCGAATAGGGAATGGGGAACAGGGAATCGCGAAGGCTTCTCGTTCGTTCATTCCCTAACCTCTCCCTGAGCTGTGAGGTAAAAGCCGTCAGAAGTCATGATTGGAGATTCAGCGCAGCCGGTCGAGCCGATAACCCTTGATATGCTCTCTCCCTATTCGCGATTCCCTACTCCCTACTGCCTTCCCTCCACGGTGCGGCCCAGGACGCCGGCAATGGTAGTAACCTGCTCCATGAGCTTCTCGAACTGGTCGGGAGAGAGCGACTGATAGCCGTCAGAGAGTGCGTGCTCGGGTTCGGGATGGACTTCCACGATTAACCCGTCGGCGCCCACGGCCACGGCGGCGCGCGCCAGCGGAATCACCTTATCGCGTTTCCCGGTGCCGTGGCTCGGGTCCACGATGATGGGCAGGTGCGAAAGGCGCTTCACAGCCGGAATGACGCTCAAGTCGAGCGTATTGCGCGTATGGTCGGCAAAGGTCCGCACGCCGCGCTCGCAAAGGATCACGTTGTAGTTGCCCTCCGAAAGGATGTACTCAGCGGCCATCAGGAATTCCTCCAACGTGGCCGACATGCCGCGCTTCAGCAGCACTGTCCGCGGGGAGCGTCCCACGCGCTTGAGCAGCGAGAAGTTTTGCATGTTGCGCGCGCCAACCTGCAGCACGTCCGCGTACTCTTCGACCAAGTCGCAGTTCTCCGGATCGATGGTCTCCGTGACGATGCACAGGCCGAACTCGCGGCGAACTTCCGCCAGGATTCTCAGCGCTTCTTCGCCTAGACCCTGGAAGCTGTAAGGCGAGGTGCGCGGCTTGAAGGCGCCACCACGGAACAGCCGCGCGCCGGCCTTGCGCACGCGTTCGGCGGCGGCGAAAGCCTGCTCGCGGCTCTCGATGACACAGGGGCCGGCAATGATGGCAAGTTCTCTGCCTCCGAAGGTCACACCGGCGTCAGCAGGGCCCACGTGGATGAGCGAGTCCTCGTTCTTCACCTCCCGGCTGACCAGTTTATAGGGCTTGGAGACCGGTATGACTTCCGCCACACCCGGCAGGATTTCGAACTCCTCCGGCTCCAGCGGACCTTTGTTTCCCGTGATGCCTACGGCCGTCCGCTGCGCGCCGGGCATGGGATGCGCACGGTAGCCCATCGTTTCGATTTTCCGGCAGACGCGGCGAATGTCCTCCTCACTCGCCTGCGGCTTCATTACAATCAGCATATGGGTGGCCTCTGGCCGTCGCCGACGTGACAGAAAGACCTGACAGTTTAATCCAGCCTTCCACCTAACGCAAACGCTGCCGCCCTGTGCGCAGCACGTCCTGTTGCGTAACTACTTCTTGACGACTGGCGACCAAAGTTATACGAAGTCACCGTAAGTGGGCGCCTGCGCAGACAATTTGTCGCAGGAGCTATTCCTTCATCCGATCCCTCGGTTGCCCTGCTGGAGGTTACGATGGTCTGCCCGTCTTGTGGGACTCAGAATCCTGATGATTATCGCCATTGTTCGAATTGCGGAGCGATGCTTCCGGCGCCATCCACACAACCCCTTGCGCCAGCGACAGGCCCGCAACCGCCGGCCGCCGCCACGGCGACGAACAGCGCGAAAGCGCCCGGTGATCGTCGCTTGGCCAGCCTCGGCGATCGGCTGATTGCACTTATCCTGGACACCATTCTGTTGGGAGCGGTCTTCGCAGCGGCTGGCATGTGGACGGCCGTACGCTGGGGCGGCGTGACGGAATCCGGTTTTGAGATGAGCGGCAAGCCGGCGTTAATCGCCATGGGCTTTGTGATCCTTGTAGGATTTCTCTACTACTGGCTTTTCGAGGGACTCTTCGGAGCCACGCTCGGAAAGGGAATTGTTGGGATCCAGGTCCGCGACCTAGGCGGTGGCAAATGCGGACTGGGAGCGTCGCTGATTCGAAACATCCTCAGGATTATTGATGCCCTGGTCGTATACTTGGTCGGTTTTCTTATCGCCGTATTTTCGAAGCTGCGCCAACGCCTCGGCGATCATCTGGCCCGCACGGTGGTGGTGGAAACAGCAACAGGCAAGCTCATTCGAGCTATCCTCGTCGTGCTCTGGCTGGCGCTGTTGGGCGGAGGCATTTGGGGCGCTATTGTGATCCACCGTGGCGCGCCTGCCGGGGGAACCACGACAACCACAACGACCACGGGAACCACAACCTCCGGCGGTTCCACCACAGCTTCTTCGGGTGGGGCAACTGCCACCGCACCGGTGGTGATCACCAGCGGGGATCTGAAGCTCCAGAACTTTCGTTTCGTGGAGAAGGAGGACGGCCCGCCACGCCCCGAGGGCCCCTACAAGCCTCGCGATCAAGTTCGCGCCGAGTGGGAGGTTGCAGGGTACACCACCGACGGGCAGGGTCGAATGAACTTGCAGTACAGCATCGAGTCGTCTGACCCCAACGGCCTGGCGCTTTACAGGGTGCAACGAGAGGTACAGCAGGCCATTAGCTCGGCGAAACCATTGCCGATGTATTTCTACTTCGATCTACCGCGGTTTGTACCTGCCGGAACCTACAAAGCCCGGGTCAAGGTCCACGACAACGTCAAGAACACGGACGGCGAACTGACGGCTGCGTTTACCGTGCAGGCTGAGCCGCTGCCCGCGTCCACGCAGTTGGAGATTCGAGACATTCACCTCTCGCTTTCCGAGGACGGGCCGCCCGCCGACCCAGCTGTGATTCAGGCCGGAAGTACCATTTACCTGGTGGGGAATCTGGCGGGGATGCAGTTCCGGGAGGATCGCATGGACGTGCGCATATCCTTTCAGCTCCTAGATCCCAGTGGAGAGAAGGTGCTTGATCGCCCGGATTTCCTGACTGTCAGCGACACGTTTTCTTACCATCCCCCAACCTTCTTCGTACCCATCTCGGGGCATGTCAGCATCCCCTCGGGCGCGTCCAAGGGAACTTACAAGGAGAAGTACACCGTCACCGACCGCATCGCCAACACCACGGTGAATTACGAGCTCAAATTCGAGGTGCAATGAGGGTCGGCAGTCGTCGCCGTGTGCAGGTCCATCCGTAGGGGCGCAACACGCCGTGCTCCTACGCTAACGGGATGCTGACAATGCCTCCGCCAATGTCATCCCGGGCGAAGCCCTGCACCGTCCGGTGCAGGGCGAAGCGAGGAATCTCGTTCTTAGGCGTATCAACCGCTTCCGAGATCCTTCGTCGCCTCCAGCTCCTCAGGATGACAGCCCCACCCACTTTTTCAGCATCCTGCTAAGTCTTCCGGCAGCGGATTTCGCGTTCTAGGTAGGGCACGAGGCGCGCAGGCCCGAGCCAGCCGTTCAGGTCGATGTTCTTCAGGATACCGATGGAAGTCCCCACAGCGCGCGCGTTAGCTTCCGTATTCGCTACGCGTACTTTCAACTGATTCCGGCCTGGGCGTAGGTGTTTGCTGACTTCGAAAACGAACGGCTGCCAGGGCCGCGCGCCGACGCTCGTTCCGTTCACCCAGGCTTCGGCGGCCACGCCCACCTGCCCGCAATCGAGCAGCACGCGTTCGGCTAGCAGGGCCTCCGGAACGTCTATGGTTTTCTCATAGATCATCCGGCCGGAAAAGTGTTCGAGGCCGGGAACATTCCATGTTCCGAGTGGCATTGATGCGGGCGCGGTCAGGAATTCAAAAGGCCGGTCGAGGACCTCACCTGCCTCCACGCGTAGTGTCACAGCGTAGGCTCTCCGTGGAAGCGGGATTTCCTGCGCAGCGGGCGTCGGCTTGCCATCGATCCATGCCGACCAGGGGCCATCGAACTTCGGAACCCGCAGTGCCCGGGCTACAGACGGCACGGGAAAGCGCAGCCAGCGAAATCCTGACGCAGGTCGCATCCGGTTGCTCGCGATCTGGCGCGGGTTCGCAACCAAACCCATCCGGTGGCCTCCCTCGCTTTGCTCGATGCGGCAAGTGAAGTGGCCGGGCTTGGCGTTGCCGGCGTCGTGAAGGAACTTCACCAACAGACTGTTCCACCCCGCCTGAAGCTGCACCGGAATGCGGAAGGCGAAGCCGTCCGTGAGCTCGTGATAAAGCGGGCGCACCCAACGCGCGTAGACCTGCTGGCCATTAACCCAGACTGCGCATGGGTTGGGTGTAGCAAGGACAATCACCGCACCTTGCGCCTCCGGCACGTAGAGGTTGGTTTGCGCGAAGAACGTTCCCTGTGGAGGCCACCCCAACCGCAGCGCTCTGCCGTAGTCCACGATGTTGCTGTTGGGAGCGTATGCGCCGCCGGCCACGTGAACCAAAGCCCAATTCCACCCTCCGCCTTCGCCCTCGACCACCTGTTCGGCGGCGTCCAGGGTCTTCCAATGAATCTGCCGGCCGGAGTCGCCCTCGTAAACGGCTTGGTAGTTGATCTCCCGCTCGGGTGGATAAACTTGCTCGAGCCCGCGGTCACCGGGGTTGGGAAAGGGGCCCAGGACATTCCACTGGCGTAGCGAGCAATTCATGGGCGAGAGCCACAGTTGATCCCACGCCGGATCGGTCGCTTCCGCCGCGAACCAGCGCTCCCGCAATCCGAGTTCCTGCGGGTCATCCTTGACTTGGGCGTAAGGGACCGAGATCGTAGGCGCCTCGACCGTGACTGTCCACTCCCCGGTCAGCTCCTGCGGAAAGATCAAGGGAGGAGTGTATTCGCCCCGATAGACCTGCTTACCATCACTCAGCTCGATGAAAACGGGCTCGTTCTTGACCAGGGCGCGACCGCGCACCAGGACTTCGCCCGTGGGGGTCCGCTCCACATCGAACTCGTCAAGGTTTGTCGCTTTCAGGGCCAGTGGCTGTGCAGATCCCGAGGGATCGAAAACGATGTAAGCGGCATCCCAAGGCGCGAGCGCCAGACGCACCACGGTGTGGGAGCCTTCCGTTCGGTAGAAGAGTGGCAGGCGCTTTCCGGTGTGTGCGTCCCAGCGTTCCGGGCGTCCCGTGGCTTGCAGGCGTAACAGGTTGGTGCGTGGGGTGGCAGAGTCATTCACCACCCAGTAGAAATCCAGGCCTTCCTTTTTCTTGTGTAGGAAATAGAGGTGATCTATCGGACCGCCCACGATGTCAAGATCGCGCTCCGCAATCTGGAGAAGCAGGTCCACCGCGTCATCGGCCGAGCCGGGGACGAAATAGGCGCGGCCGCCGCTGGCGTTCGAGCGCAGCGTGAACCGCTGCCGCGTGGGAGCGGTGTCAAACATCGCCTCCCACAGCGCCTGCAGTCGCGCGTCGTCGCGACCCTCTTCCATCGAGATAAGCGGCAGCCGGCCCAGCGCGATCACCGTCCCTCCGGCCTGGTAGAAGTCGCTCACGTGTTCTGCGGTGCCGCGACGCACCGTGGACATGGGCGGCAGTACCAAGGTTCGGAAACGCGAGGTCGAGATGCAAAGCACGTTCCCTTCGAGGCGACTCTCGGCCAGGTAGGAATCGTCGGCGACTTTGTAGTCCAGGCGCTCCTCGGTCAATCGCAATTTCAGTTGCGCGAAATGCGAGTTGGTTTGTGCGGCGTCTTCACTCCAAGCAGCAGGATCGGTGATGTCAGAAAGACCCTCACTCCGAAACGCCGGAGCACTTTGCCCCCAGACGGACACCTGCGGATAGTAGAGCAACAGGTCGGCGACGTGGGAGCTCTCGCAGTTCATGAAGCTGATGCGGCGCATCTGGTCGGCGTAAGCGCGGAAGTGAGGGAGAAACGGCTGACTGAGGAACCAGTCGGGCGGGAAATTGATGCGCTCCAGGTCGTAGTCGAAGGCGTGGGGGACGAACTCGCCGATGTTCCAGGCGCCCAGGCAGTTGGAGACGCGCCGCATGCGTTCGGGCGAAAGGTAGGAGTCGCCGCCCTGCACACCCTGGTTTTCGCAGACCACGTGGCGTCCTTCGAAATCGGCGATAGACGCCAGCTCTTTGAGCCACACCGATTGCCGCCCCCATTCCACCAGCGTGTCGCAGCCGGGATGGCTCATGGCGCGCAGGATGCGATAATAGTCGCCCTGCGCCCAGGGGCCGAAGAACAAGGATTCTTCCCAGACGTGGGCTGAGTATTGGAGCTTGTGGGCGCGGCACCAATCGTCCACTTGTTTGAAGAAACTGTTCGAGTAGAGATCGCTGATCACATCCAGGTAGTCGCAGCGGACTTTCTCCGTCGTGCGGCCGATGTCGTAGACGAGCGCGGGCAGGAAAGGTTCGAGGTCGTAGCCAGTTTTGCGCCGGAAGGTTTCAAAAAGGCGAGAAGTCCAAGCAATTCTTCCACCGTAGCCGCCTTCGTGGTCGGCGTAGCTCGCCGGCAGGGCGTTGCCGAAGTAGTCGCCATAACGGCGGTAGAACTCTTCGTAGTAGATCTCCATGAATTTCCGGATGGCTTCAGGATTCAACACGTCAACCGTTCCGCCGTCCGGGGTTTGCGCTGCCTCCAGGGTGTAGGTGACGATCAACCACTCGCCCGGCGGCGCGTCCCAGGAGAGGGTTTTAGCGCCTCGCTCCATCGGAAGCGCGCGGAGGCTTTCACCCTCCAGCCGGTCGGGGCTGAGACGCCGGCCCACGACCACCACGGCGGTCTCGGGCCGAAGTGGAATCTCCACGCGCTTAGGGCCCTGCACGAGGGTTTCGGAAGGACGCAGGCGCCGCATGCGGAATTCGGGATTGGCTGCCACGACGCGGCTCTTGTTGATGCCGGGCATCCAGTAATCGCGCGCCTCGCCGCTGGGCCACTCAAATTCGTCCACCACGCAGAATGAGAATCCCACTTCCCGCGCGGTTTTCAGCGCTGCACCCACCGCTTGCCACCACGCCTCGGACAGATACGGTGTCTCGAGGCCGTCGCGGTTGTGGACGTAGGCGCCGTAAACCCCGTGCTCCACCATCAGGCGAATCTGGCGGTTGATTTCTTGTGCGTCCAACTTGCCGTTCCAGAACCAGAACGGACGGATACTGTACTTGCGGTCGGGCTCTGCGAAGGCCTTGTACAGTGACTCGAAGCTACCCGAACCACGGTCTGGGTTGGCCTGCAATGGCCACGCGTCGCCCAGCCAGAGTCCTCCGAGGCCCGTGGCCGTAATGCCTAGAAAACTCCTACGCGTCATGGTGTTCATTTCGGCCCCCGGATTGCCTAGTGAGTGACGATTTCCACCGCCTTCTCTTTCTCCGCGCGCTTGAAAAGTTCCTCGATGTCTTCGAGCTTTACCGTGCCGTAATACCACTCTCCGGCCGAGAGGCTCTCAGCGCGCACGGCGCGGTAAATCTCATAGATGGAGTGCTGGCCATCCACGTAGTTGAGCGCCTCGTACCTCATTAACGGGTGAAGGTTCTTAGGTCCCTCGATCTCCCCCTTGTGATAGAGGTACTCGCCGAGGGTGCCAAGGTTGCGAGGGACTTTTGCCGCGAGGGCGTTGGCCCGCTCGTCCATCGAAGGGGATGGCTTGCCTCCACCGAGTGCCTTGTACCATTCCTCGATGCGCTGCCGATGGTTTACCTCAGTAAGCCGGAGGTCCGCCAGGATACTCTCCAGCAGCTTGCGGTGGCGTTCGCCCGCATATTTCTTCACCGTATCCAGGCCTGCACTCTCGCGGGCGACAGCCTGAGCAAGGAGGTTCAGCGCGTCCTGGTACGCGGCGGCCCGCTCAGCTTCTGGGGCGACCGCCAGGCGCTCGAGGCCGATGGCCAGATCGTGCGCGATCCGCTCCCGTGCTTCTCCAGCCGTTACCGCCGTGAGGGTGGGCACATCAGCTTCGCTTAGGTTGGCCAAGTACAACACCGTGGCCGCCACGGCCACCGCGTTGCGCTGCAACTGCGTGGTATCGATTTGCCACAAGTCGTCGTCCGTCGAATGGATGTAATCGTCGGGCCAGTTGGTGAAGTCCACGCCGGGGATGCCGATGGCCGCTTCGTTAAAGACCATATGATCGGTGGAATCAAAGTAGGGCACAACTTCGACGCGGTATGGATCGCGGCTGCCCAGGCGTGCGAAGATGGGGCGCGAAAACGGCGCCGGATTCTGATTCTGCCAGGAGGAAATGTATCCGTTATTGCCCTTGGCCAGGCTCGTGACGATGCTCTCCACGACATCGTTCAGAAAACTCCAGCGCGAATAGGGGGTGCGGCTGACGTGTTCAACACGGCTGCCCACAGATTGCCGGGCGCCGACCATGTCCTGATTGATGTTAGCGATGATGCGCTGCCGCTCCTCGGGGTACTCGGAGAAATATTCGTACTCGGCGCCGATTTCGTTGGCCCACCAGAAGCGGATGTCACGCTTCGGGCGGGGGAGGCGGCCATCGGCAATCATCGCCTCGAGCGCCCGCGCGATTTCCAGGAGACTCGCGCAACCGCTGCGGTCGTCGTTAGCGGAAGTTTTTTCTTCCTGCAGGTGCGCCGTCAGCACGATAGCCTGATCGTGGTAAGTGGTTCCCCGAATGAATCCTTCCACCATTCCTTGTCGGCCAGGCTGAATGATCTCCGACTCGACCTTCAAGTGAACCTTGAAGGGCGGCAGAGGCGGAGGGTTCTCGGGCGCTTCCGCAGCGAAATGTGTGGGGGGACGGCCGGACATCCAGCGGCTGAGCGTTAATCCTGTCCGTGGGGAGATCATGAAGACTGGCGGAGCAGGCTTCTCACCTTCTTTTGACTGGCTGACGTGGGTCCAGGCGATCTGGTCCGGGTGATCGGTCCAAGGGGAGGTGCGAGAGGAGAAATAAGAGACGATCCCCACCGCGCCGCGCTCCCAGCAGGCCTTCTTTTTCACATCGTCAATCTTGCCGTATGACAAGACCACCTTCCCCTTGACGTCGTTTCCGGCGTAATCGCTCTCAGTTACGCCTTCGCCCACGTCCACCAGTTCGGCAGTGATGTCAGCGCTGGGGCTGTTGTCGGCGACAGAGGTGGGGGTCTCGCGGACGTCACCCAGCTTCATCACTTTCGGTTCCAGAAGCCACAGCTCGCCACCTTTCAGCGTCCAGCTCTGGTCAATGGTTTTCGGCGACAGGCGCCCGGAAGGTAAGGGGATGTACCTCACCTCCTCCAGGCCGTAGCTCTTGGCGCGCTCCACGACCCATTGGGCTTCGTCGAGAAAGCCTTGCGAGCCGCCGCTGGGCGCATGGTACATCACCAACGAGCGCAGGTTGTCGTAAGCAATGTCCCCGGAGATTTCATTGACGAGTTTGTTGTAGGTATCCTCGGGAAGAAACGGGCTCTGTTGGGCGAACCCGGAGAAAGAAGCAAACAGAACTAGCAGCCAGACGTAACGCAGCCCCAATCGCATCCGAAGTCTCCCGTCTTGGTTGGAATATTGGCGTCCTTAGCCGAATCAAAAAAAGCAGTATATCAGGCTGTGCCGTGAGGGGGCAGTTGGCTTGTGGTCGGGTGCCTCACAACATCGAGACATCGTAGACGTGCAAAGTACAGGCTGTTTGGGCCACCCGCCGAGCGCACAGGATTGTCGCAGGCGGAGGAAGTTGGGCGCATGGCGATCCTTGTGTGGCCGCACGCGACGCGTTCTGCTTGACTACCCCGCCGAACGCCTGAGACGAACGAGTTCCATTCCTACTTCGCAAAGCCGAGCCTCGAGAGCGCAATATTCCTCGGGTGTGCGCTCACTGCTCTCCGCCCGTGGACGATCAAGTGCCACGGCCAGGATGGCCGTGCCACGCGAGTCGCTTTGTGAGGTCTGCTGACAACTGACTGCTGATTGCTTCTCCCTTCGTTGACGCTTTTGCGAGGCGTCTGTTAACATCATCGCTTAGGCTTACGGAGAAATTCGGTGAGAGTAGGCGTGCACACGTCGATCGCCGGAGCGGTTGAGAACGCAGCGCATCGCGCCAAGCGAATCGGCTGTGACACATTTCAGATGTTCTCCGCTAACCCGCGAGGATGGAGCACGTTGGACCCTGCGCCAGAGGAGTGCGCGCGCTTTCGGGCTGCACGCGCCGCCTACGGTCTTTCACCGCTAGTCATTCATGACAACTACTTGATCAACCTAGCTTCTGCCGATCCGGTTATCCGAGAGAAGTCAGTTGCGGCTTTCCGTCGGGAGATCCAGCGGGCAGTATCGCTCGGGGCGGACTACCTGGTGACCCATCCCGGCAGCGCTAAGGGGACGAGCGTGTCGGCAGCGATCGCGACCTGCATTAATTCGCTCCGGCAGGCAGGCAAGGGATTGCGTCTGAACGGCCTCAGCATTCTGATCGAGAACACGGCGGGGCAGGGGTCAGCCATTGGACGGACGTTTGAAGAAGTGGCGAAGATTGTCGCCGGCGCGGGAAAGGACTTGCCGGTCGGCGCCTGCATCGACACGGCCCACAGTTTTGAAGCCGGATATCCCATTCACACTGCGCGCGGGCTGGCCGAAGCGGTGAAGCGACTGGAATCCACGGTGGGCCTCGGGCGCCTGCACCTAATCCACGCGAATGACTCGAAGACGGCCTTCAGCTCTCATGCCGACCGTCACGAACACATCGGCAAGGGCCAGATCGGCGTGGAGGGTTTTCGCCGGATCGTTCGTCATCCGAAGCTGCGGTGCATCCCCTTCATTTGCGAAACGCCCATAGACCGCCCGGGCGACGACCAGCGAAACCTGCGGATGATGAGGAAGCTGGCGGGATTGAAAGCCATCAGTTCTCAGCGGTCAGCTATCAGTAAGTGCGGAAGAAACTGAAAGCTTACTGCTGAGAGCTGAGAGCTGTTGCTTTCGACTTTCAAGTGGTTTTCCCATGGAACCCAACTACGACCCACAAAGAATCGAGGCGAAGTGGCAGAAGCGCTGGGCGGAGGGAAAGCTGTTCAACGCCGAGGTGACGCCTGGACGCAAGAAGTATTACGTCCTGGAGATGTTGCCGTACCCCTCGGGCGACATCCACATGGGGCACGTGCGCAACTACTCGATTGGCGATGCCCTGGCCCGCTACATGTGGGTGAAGGGCTACAACGTCATTCATCCTATCGGCTGGGACGCCTTCGGTCTGCCGGCGGAAAACGCCGCCATCAAACACCAGCGGCATCCTTCGGAGTTCACATTCACCTACATCGACCGCATGCGTGAGCAGTTGAAGCGCCTGGGGATCAGCTACGATTGGCGCCGCGAAATCGCTACGTGCGTCCCGGAGTACTACCGCTGGAACCAGTGGTTCTTTCTGAAGATGTACGAGCGAGGCCTGGCCTACCGTAGGAAGAGCCGGGTGAACTGGTGCACGCTTTGCGGGACCGTGCTGGCCAACGAGCAGGTGGTAAACGGTTGCTGCTGGCGGCACGAAGACACGCCTGTCATCGAGCGGGAACTCGAGCAATGGTTTTTGAAGATCACCGACTACGCTGAGCAGCTCCTGGATGATATGAACGAGCTCGTGCGTTGGCCCGAGCGCGTGCTGACCATGCAGCAGAACTGGATCGGCAAGTCGCTCGGGACGGAGGTGGATTTCACGGTGGCGGAGCTCGGTGAGCCGCTGCGCATCTTTACTACTCGCGTGGACACCATTTTCGGCTGCACGGCCGTCTTCCTGGCGCCCGAGCATCCCCTGGTGGAAAGACTGATTGCGCGCTCGAAGTCGCCCGAGAAACTGCGCCAGCAGACGGAGCGTATCAAGGCCTCTGCGGTGCGCGCGCGTGTGGAAGTGAACCTGGAAAAGCAGGGCGTGGATACCGGGTTCAAGGCGCGCAATCCTTACAGCGGCGAAGAAGTTCCCGTCTGGGTCGCCAACTTTGTGCTGATGGAGTACGGCACCGGCGCCGTCATGGCCGTTCCCGCCCACGATCAGCGTGACTTCGAATTTTGCTCGGCCTACGGATTGCCGATCCGGACGGTAATAGTCCCCCCGGACGGCGAGCTTCCCCAGAAACTTGAAGCCGCCTATGTCGAGTACGGCAGGCTGGTGAACGCGGGCCCTTACACGGGCCTAACCTCCGCGCAGGCCATCGAGCGCATGACGCGGGACGCTGAGGCAAAGGGATTCGGGAAGGGAACCATCCAGTATCGCATCAAGGATTGGGGGATCTCCCGCCAGCGCTACTGGGGAACGCCGATTCCTATCGTGTACTGCGCGGCCTGTGGAATCGTTCCCGTACCGGAAAAAGATCTCCCGGTGATCCTTCCGCCCAATGTCAAGTTGACGGGCACCGGCCACTCGCCGCTTGCCGACGTTTCGGAATTCGTTTCCACCACTTGTCCGAAGTGTTCCCGGCCGGCGACGCGCGAGACCGATACGATGGACACGTTCGTGGATTCATCCTGGTATTTCTACCGCTACACGGACCCGCGGGTTTCCGCGGCGCCCATCACCAAGCAGGCGGTCGACTACTGGTTTCCCGTGGACCAGTATATCGGCGGGATCGAGCACGCCATCCTGCACCTCATTTACATGCGCTTCTTCACCAAGGTCATGCGCGATATCGGCTTGGTGGATTTCTCGGAGCCTGTAGCGCGCCTCTTCACCCAGGGCATGGTGATCAAGGACGGCGTGAAGATGTCCAAGTCAAAGGGCAACGTCGTGGACCCGACGGAAATGTGCGCCAAATATGGCGCCGATACCGTGCGGCTCTACATTCTGTTCGCAGCTCCGCCGGAGAAGGATCTCGACTGGAGTGACGCAGGGATTGAAGGCGCTTCGCGTTTTCTGAACCGCGTTTATCGGCTGGTGGCGAGGCGCGCCGACAAATTACGAGTTGTCTGGGCCTCGAAGCCGGAGTTCGACACGAAGACCGGAAGCGGGGCTTCCCAATTCACTCCTGAAGAACGACGCCTGCTTCGCAAGACGCACCAAACGCTTCGGCACGTCACCGAGGACATGGAAGAGCGCTGGCACTTCAACACCGACATCGCCGCGGCGATGGAGCTGGTGAACGAACTGAGTGACCTTGAAGATGCAGTCGAGGCAGGGAAGATTCGGCCGGAAATCCACAAGAGCGCGCTCGATTGCTTGACCTTGATCCTTTCGCTTTTCGCGCCCCACATTGCAGATGAACTGTGGGAAGGCCTGGGGAACTCGGGGCCAATACTGCGTGTTTCCTGGCCAGCCTATGATCCCGAGCTGGTGGCGGAGGATGAGTTGGAGATGCCGGTGCAGGTGAACGGCAAACTGCGTGGACGCATCCGCGTGGCGGTGACGGCCAACGAAGAGGAGATCCGCCGACGCGCCCAGGCCGAAGAAAAGGTGCTTCAATACTTGAATGGCCGGCAAGTGGTGAGGGTGATCGTCGTCCCGCAAAAGCTGGTGAATATTGTCGTAAAGTGAGTGAGAGAAGTTAACAGTCGACAGTTGAAAGGCGAGCAACAAACCCACACTTTTGCTGTTAACTGTGGACTGTTCTTTCAACATGCAACATTCCCGACCCGTTGTTGTTCTTGATTTCGGTTCGCAGTACACCCAACTGATCGCGCGTCGCATCCGCGAGATGCAGGTGTACGCTGTCATCGTCCCCTGCCGCCTGCCATTCGACGAGCTGGTGCGCATGAGCCCGCAGGCAATCATTCTCTCCGGCGGCCCCTCGTCAGTCTACGATCCCGCCTCGCCCACCTGCGATGACCGCGTATTCAAGTTGAACGTCCCGATTCTGGGCATTTGCTATGGGCTGCAATTGATGTCCGCGAAGCGCGGTGGCAAGGTGGAGCCCGCCGCGCGCCGCGAGTATGGATTTGCGCAGCTCGAGATTTTTCCTCCCACGCAACTCCTGAAGGGGTTGAAGTCGCCGCTGCGGGTTTGGAACAGCCACGGCGACCATGTCGTCGAAGTTCCTCCGGGGTTTCACATTTCTGGCCGGACGGAGAATGCCATCTCGGTGATTGAGAACGCACACACCAGGATGTACGCCGTGGAATTCCATCCCGAGGTCCAACACACCGAGCAAGGCCGCGAAATCCTCCGGCGCTTCGTCCACGATATCTGCGGTATCCAAGCCAACTGGTTTCCGCGCTCGTTTATTGAGGAGATAGTGGAGCGAATCCGCGGGGAGGTGGGAGACGGGCGGGCCTTGTGTGCCCTTTCAGGCGGGGTGGATTCTGCTGTGGCCGCTACTCTGGTCGGGCGGGCAATCGGCGGTCGCCTCACCTGCGTGTTCGTGGATAACGGTCTGCTCCGCAAGAACGAATTTCAACAGGTGACCGCGACCCTCCAGGAACAGGCCCACCTGAACGTGCGCACGGTGGATGCATCGTCGCGCTTCCTCGCACGCCTCCGCGGGGTGACCGACCCGGAGCAAAAGCGCAAGATCATCGGCGAAGAATTCATTCGAGTGTTTGAAGCTGAAGCGCGCGCGCTGGGGGATGTCCAGTTCCTGGTGCAGGGAACCCTCTATCCCGACGTAATCGAATCGGTTTCGGTGAAGGGTCCTGCCGCGACCATCAAGAGCCACCACAATGTGGGCGGGCTACCACCAGATTTGAAGTTGCGATTGATTGAACCGCTGCGCGAACTTTTCAAGGACGAGGTCCGCGCCGTGGGGCGGGAGCTGGGGCTCGATGAGTCGTTGGTGAGCCGGCAGCCGTTCCCGGGTCCCGGCCTGGCCGTGCGTATTGTGGGTGAGGTCACTGAAGACCGCCTGGCAATGGTCCGCGAGGCAGACGCCATCGTTTTGCAGGAGGTGCGCACCGCAGGGCTCTATACGCGCCTCTGGCAATCGTTTGCGGTCCTGTTGCCGGTTTCCAGCGTAGGGGTGATGGGCGACGCGCGCACTTACGCGGACACTGTCGCGGTGCGGGCTGTGGAATCCGAAGATGGGATGACTGCGGACTGGGCCCCGCTGCCGCCGACTCTTCTCCAGAGAATGGCCACCCGAATCGTGAACGAGGTGAAGGGCGTCAACCGCGTGGTGTTCGACATCACCTCGAAGCCGCCGGGGACCATCGAATGGGAATAATAACCCTCTGGCCGCAGGAAGGACTGCGGCGGCGGACACTTCGCCTTGAACATTGAAAAGGCTGCCCCTACCGACTCGCCAGTTTCTGAGCCATGTAGAGGAGGAGCTGCCGATCCTTCTCGTCAATCCGCGTGAGAAGCCTTCTCACCTTCTCGAAGAAGCGCAGTTCTTTCTCCTGCTCTGCGTCGAGAGCCAGCTCTTCCGTCGAGCGACGTTTGCTCAGGTTCGGCAAAGGCGGTGGTTCGTCCCCCTCATAGAAGAGCTGATAAAGGGGGATTTCCAATGCCGCCGCTAGCCTCTCAAGGGTCTCGATGGAGGGGACAGTGTGTCCATTTTCAACCCGAGAAATGTAGCAGCGTAGCAGACCCGTGCGCTTTTCAATATCGCCTTGGGAAAGATTCTTTTCTTCTCTTAACTTCTTAAGTCGTGTACCGATGACCATAGCCGCATTTTTTCATAAAGTGATAAATTGGTCAACGAGAATTTGCGAGCTGGATTTCGGCTTGGCCTTGGCCAGCCCATGTAACCCGGCAGCCGCCTCCTTCGTCGTTGTATATGAGGAAGGCTAGGCGATGGGAGATGGATGGCGAGCTCGGAGCCAAAGGTCGCCCAGGAAGTTGAATGGATCGGGCGCGCTCAGCGCGGGGACCGCGATGCCTTTGGGCTACTGGTGGAACGGCATCAGCGGCGGGTCTTCTCGGTGGTGTACCACTTGGTGCGCCGGCGGGACGAAGTCGAAGATCTTGCGCAGGAGATCTTTTTTAAGGCCTTCCGCTCGATCCCAAGCTACAACTTCCAGGCTTCTTTCGCGACCTGGCTTTCTCGCATTGCGGTGAACCACTGTTACGACTACCTGCGCCAGCAGCGGTCCTCACGCCTCAGCTATTATTGGGAGATGAGCGAAGAAAGCGTGCGGAATTTGGAGGCCCAGGCGGAGAGACCCCCGGCGGGGGGACTAACTGACGAGGAGCAGATCGCCCTGCGTGACTTTGTGAGCAAGCTGCTTGACCGTGCACCGACGCATGAGCGAGTCATTCTGGCATTGAAGGAGTTGGAAGGCTATTCCGTGGAGGAGGTCGCGGACATCCTGAAGTTGAAACCGAACACGGTGAAAGTGCGGCTGCACCGGGCAAGGAAAAGGATGCTGGAGGATATCAAGCTCTGGCGACAAGGAAGGTGAGCCATGCGCTGCAAGGACGTCCGAGACCGCATCGACGAGTTGTGGACGGGAGAAGTGCCCGCTGAGACTCGCGCGCACCTGGAGAAGTGCTCTGCCTGCCAGGAATATGCACGCGATGTGGGGCTGGTGCGCGCGGGCTTCCATGCCTTGGCGGAGGAGCCGGTCCCAGAGGCCAGCCTGGGGTTTGCTGCACGCCTGGTGCGACAGTTGGGCGAAGCGGCTGAGCAGGGGACCAGGGAAGAGTTCCTCGTGCACGTGGGAAGGCGATTTGTTTACGTTGCCTCGCTCCTGACCTTGGGACTGCTTTTGGCTTTGGTCTTGCCTTCCTCGGGGCCGGTTCGTGGGCCGGCGTCCGCCGACCTTTTTCTGGCGCAACCTGAGACCGTTAGTGTCCAGTCCGACTCCATCGTGGGAGGCGGCTGGCAGGAGAACCAGGACCTGCTTCCGGTTGACTTGAACGGTCAGAACGGGAAAGGACGCCAATGACCCGCAGGGTTTACCTTTACTTCACGCTCACTTTTCTATTAGGGGTAATCATCGGGGCCTCGGGGGTGTTCTTCTTCGCGTGGCATACTGGGCACTGGCATAGAAGCTCCAGCCGAAATCGCTTTGTCTCGCACCTTAAAGGAGAACTCAACCTTTCCGAGGCACAGGTCCAACAGCTCACCCAGATCATGGAAGAATCAGCCAAGAGATTCGCCGACCTGCAAAAGCAGAGCGCTCCCCAGTTTCATGCGGTCCGGGAAGAAACGCGCAACCGCATCCGGCAGATTCTGACTCCCGATCAGGCGGCGAAGTTCGACGAGATAGTGCGGCGCTGGGAGGGCAAGAGGAAGCATGGGTCGCCCTGATGCGGCGAGGTCTCGCGGGGCCGGGAGTCATCCCCAAACAACTGGGCTTCAGGAGGGATTGGTGGCAGCCACGTCTATTTGGGAATACCTACAAAGGCGTAAGAAACTCGTCGCCGTCACAGGGATAGCGCTAGCGGCGCTGCTGAGCGTGGGCATGGTGATCCGCGCGCATGCCTCAGATGTGAAGTACCTGACGGCCAAGGTCCAGCGCGGCGACATCACCGCGGTGGTGCAGGCGACCGGGACCATCAACCCGCTGACTACGGTTCCGGTGGGGTCCTACGTGTCCGGGACGGTGAAGTATATCTTTGCTGACTTTAACAGCCGGGTGCTTGCCGGGCAGGTGCTGGCGCAACTGGATCCGGCCATCTATGAAGCGCAGGTGGTCCAAACGCGCGGCAATTTGGCGAATGCGCAAGCCTACGCGAAGAATCTGGAGGCGAGCATCCTGGCCATGGAAGCCGCCATCCAGACCAATGAGGCTAATCTGGCGCGGCTCCAGGCTGCCGCCGAGTATGCGCGGGCGAACGCCATGCGCGTGGCCGACCTTTCCAAACAGGGCATCCTGGCGCAGGACCAAAATGACATGACCCAGTCCACGCTGGCGCAGGCGCAGGCCCAGGTGCGCGCAGCGGAGGCGGTCCTGAATCAGTCCCGGGCGCAACTGGAACAGACAAAGGCCCAGCTCCTGCAAGCCCGCGCGCAGGTGCAGATTCAAACCGGCGTGTTGAGACAAGCCGAAACCAACCTCCGGTACACGACGATTGTCTCCCCCATTGATGGCACCGTCGTGGCGCGGAATATCACCGTGGGGCAGTCGGTCGCAGCTTCCTTGCAGGCACCCAACGTCTTCACCATCGCGCAGGACCTGAAGCGCATGCAGGTGTATGCCAAAACTGACGAGTCCGATACAGGCAGCATCAAAGTCGGAACCGACGTAGCCTTTCAGGTGGATGCCTTTCCCACGGAGGTGTTCCATGGTCGGGTCAGCGCTATTCGTTTGAACGCTTATACGGTGCAGAACGTGGTGACGTACGACACGGTGATCGATTTTGACAATCCGGAGAAGAAGCTGCTGCCCGGCGAAACCGCCTATGTCACCATCCCTACCGGGCAGGCTTCCGACTCTATCAAGATTCCCAATGCGGCGCTGCGGTTTACCCCGGAAATGGCGCATAAGGAGCTCGAGCAGCTTTACGACCAGTATCATGTTCCCGCGCCTGCCCGGACGTCTCGCATTGGGGGCTGGCAGGTGGTGTGGAAGTTGGGGGCAGACAAGAAACTGAAGCCCGTGGCGGTGAAAGTTGAGATCACGGATTACAGCTTCACGTAGCTTCGGGAGGGCAGCAGCAGCGGGTGACGATTGCGCGGGCCCTGGTGAACCATCCAACGATCCTGCTGGCGGACGAACCGACGGGTAATCTGGACAGCCGCACAAGCGTCGAAATCATGGAGGTGTTCCAGCGCCTGAACGAAGAGCGGAACATCACCATCCTGCTGGTGACCCATGAGCAGGACATCGCACGCTTCGCCAAGCGCGTGGTCTTGTTGCGCGACGGCAAGGTAAGGCGCGATACGCCGGTCGAGAACCGGTCGGACGCCGCCCAGGTACTCCCTTCCCTGCCGCTTCTGGAGGACGAAGAAGAGGAGGGACAGGCCTGATGGATTGGTCGGCGGTAATGCGCGTGGCTTTACGGGCCCTGGCGCGCAATAAGATGCGCACCGCGCTCACCATGCTGGGCATCATCATCGGCGTGGGCGCGGTCATTTGCACCGTGGCCATCGGAGAAGGCGCTTCCGATCAAGTCCAGGAACAGATCCGCAACCTGGGCGACAACATCGTGTTCATTGCCGCGGGGAGCGTCAACCAAGGCGGCGTCCGGATGGGCAGTTCGGCGACCAAGACGCTGACCCTCGCGGACGCGCGGGCCATCCTGCAGCAAATTCCCATGGTGTCGAAACTCTCGCCTGGGGTTGGTGCCCGGGTCCAGGTCGTTTACGGAAATCAAAACTGGAACACCACCGTGCGCGGCGTGTCCCCGGAATACCTGGAGATCCGGCGATGGCCCGTGGAGTCTGGCAGCTCGTTCTCCCAGCGCGACGTGGATTCAGCGGCGAATGTTTACCTGATTGGTAAAACAGTTGTCGAGAACCTCTTTGGCAGCGAAGATCCGGTCGGCAAGACCATTCGTGTGCAGAATCTGCCTTTCAGGGTGATTGGCGTCCTGTCCTCGAAAGGGGAGTCACCGTTCGGGCAGGACGACGACAACTTGACTATGCCCTTCACTACGGTCCAGAAGAAAATCGCGGGGATCGACTGGCTGCATTTCATCATGTGTTCCGCGAATTCACTCGAGGCAATCCATGCCGCGCAACAGCAAATCGCCGGCTTGCTTCGCGAACGGCACCGCTTGCGCCCCGACGCAGACGACGACTTCATCATCCGCAGTCCCACCGACCTTGCCACCGCGCAGGCGCAGGCGGGGCGCATCTTTACCTTGCTACTGGCCAGCATCGCGTCGGTATCATTGCTGGTGGGCGGGATCGGCATCATGAACATTATGCTGGTCTCGGTCACGGAGCGGACGCGCGAAATCGGGGTGCGGATAGCTGTGGGCGCCACCGAACAGGACGTGCAGTTGCAGTTCCTGAGCGAGGCGCTGGTGCTCAGCATGCTGGGCGGCGCGGTGGGCATGCTGTTGGGCGTCTTCGCTTCCGTCGCGGTTTCGAGCATGCTCCGGTGGCCCACGCTCGTCCCCCCACAGGCCATCGTGATCACCGTGCTGTTCGCGGCGGGCGTGGGAGTCTTCTTCGGGTACTATCCGGCCCGCAAGGCGGCGCGCCTGGACCCGATTGAGGCGCTGTGCTACGAGTAGCCTCTGCGCCGGCGCGGCATGCGGTGCCCCTGAAGGGGAAGACAAACGCTTTTCGATGAAGGGTGCAACGAGATGAGCATTCTGGTTAAGAACAGGAAGCGGGATTTCTTGACGGCAGCCCTTTCCGCAGCCGTCCCGGTTCTGCTGCTCGGCTGTCTGCTGGGGCTGCCGATTTATGGGCAGAGCCGTCCGCACGCCGGCGCCGCGGCTGGAGAAGAGTTCTTCCTCATATCTTCCGTGGACGCGAAGAAACAGCAGCTCGTCCTAAAGCGCCCTACGGAAGTGACCGAACTCGTGCGGGTTACCGACAAGGCCGCGTTTCTCGATGAGCAGGGCAACCCACTCGAGCTCAAAGATCTTCGTTCAGGTGATACGGTATACGTTACGCTTGTCACCGGGGTGGGGGGCTCACGCGTCGCCGTGCGCATCCGCAAAGGGCTGATGACGGTCGAGGAATTACACCGCCGCTACTTGAAGTATGGGTAAGTCAGCGCGTGCCACGGCGTGTTGGCTCGTGGCGAGTCGTGGGGAGTTTGTGGGCGCAGGACGACGGACCACGGACGACTGACGGTTTTCGACTAGAAGGGGATATCTTCGTCGGTGATCTCGGGTTCAGGGGTCGCCTCTGTAGGCGCAGGCCGCTCGGCGGGGGGGCGCTCCACGCTCGCGGCAGCCAAGCGTTCGGCGTCGGCCTTGGTGCCGAGCATCCTCATGTCGCGGGCGACAATCTCATAGGCTGTCCGCTTATTCCCAGCCTGGTCCTCCCACTGCCGGCTTCGGATGCTGCCTTCGATGTAAACCTGCTTGCCCTTGGTAAGGTACTCGCCGCAAATCTCCGCCAGCTTGTTCCATGCGACGATGGTGTGCCACTCCGTACGCTTCTGTTGCTCCCCTGTCCGGTCCTTGAAAACTTCGTCGGTGGCCATCGTGAACTTTGCCACCGGGGCCCCGCTAGGGGTGTATTTGATCTCCGGGTCCCTTCCGAGGCGACCGATCAGAATTACTTTGTTAACCGAGCCGGACATGGGAACCTCCCATCCTTGGCGATTCTCGCATGAGGCGTCCGCGATGATTCTAACGCCTCCAGCATTCCGCCAGCCAACTCCCTGTGATTGCGCGGCGCCCGGCAAGAACCCCGATCAGTCCGCCCGCCGACGCCCGACGGAAATGCCAAGTTTCTTAAGCCTCTGGCGGGCCAGGTCGGCCTCACGGGAATTGGGGTACTGCTGGATTAAGGAACGAAGTTCCCGGACGCCCGCTGCCTTCTCGTCCAGTTCGACTAAGGCAAATCCTTTCTTTAGTTGCGCTGCGGCTGCCTTGTTACCCCTGGGGTAGCGTTCGATACACTTGTCGTATTCCTCGATTGCCTGTTTGTAATTTCCCTGGATATAGTAGCTGTCCCCAATGTAGAACTGGGCGTTGGACGCACGGTCGGTCTCGCCATAATACCTTAGATAATCCAGGAAGGCTTGGAGGGCCAACTGGTACTGCCCGCCGTTGTAGTAGCTCAAGCCAGAGTTATACAAGGTATCCGGATCGGGGATGTTGGCGGGGGAAGGCATATCGGTGCCTGAGCCGGGTGTGCCGGAGCCGGGCACGGTGGCGCCAGGTGCAGGGGGAGCGTTGAGGGTCTGGATGATGTTCTGAGTCTGCGCCATCTGCTCGCTGAGTTTGCTTAGCCGTGCCTTCGCTTCCTCCAGGCTCTCGTTCAGCGCCTGGATGCGGTCGGTCATGGAATCGAACCTTGCGTTGGTGCGGGCCAGGTTCTGCTCTGTGGATCTGCGCAGCTCGGCCACGGTGGACTTCATGGAATTCACATTGTCATTGGCCTGTTCCACGAGGGTTTTCAGGACCGCGCTCTGGGTGTCAAGGGTCCTCTGCATATTCTGGACCGCCTGTTGAAGCGCATCCAGTTGCTGCATTACCCGGAGCATCTCTTTGCTGACACCGTAGGCGGGCCGCATACCCGCGGTTAAGAGAGTAGCCCCGATCAGGGCTAACGTGGCATGGTTTCTCAAAGTTGCTTGGTCCTCACTCTAAAAAATCGAACCCGTGCCAGTCTACCCTTTTGACGCTGCCTGGGTCAACCGACAAGGGTACGGTGGGAACCGATAAGAGGGTCGGACCGGTGCCGGGAAGCGGATGCCTCCTGGCGGATTTGTCCCTTCCCAGAGGCAAAGGCTCGGTTTTCGGCAATGCCCGATCCTGTCCGGGGAGGGGTAAAGCCGGGAGCCCAAAGGACTCCCGGCCGGTATCGCTTACCTTGTTTCCGCGCCAAATCGGGGGTGAGCGCGGCGATTCCTCTGCCAGCACTCCTCGTTCGACTCGGTGCAGACCGGACGGCTCTTGCCGTAGGAAATGGTCGAGATCCGGTCCGCCGCAACACCCAAGTTGCCCAGGAAGTTCTTGGCTGCCGTAGCGCGCCGATCACCGAGACCGAGGTTGTACTCCTCGCTTCCCCGTTCGTCGCAGTGGCCTTCGATGGTGAACTTGATGCCGGAGTGCGCCTTGAAGAAGTCGCCGTTGGCGGTCAAGGCCTGCTCCGCATCCGGACGGATGTCGGATTTGTCGAAGTCAAAGTAAGCATCTTTGACTTGCTTCTCGAACAGTTCCTCCTCGCTCACCTCTTTGACCGGCGGCGGCGGTGGCGGCGGCGGTGGCGGCGGGATCGTCACGGTCACCCGCGCGGTGGCAGTGGCCGTTCCACCCGGGCCGGTGACGGTCACCGTGTACGTCGTCGAGTCCTGCGGGCTTACAGAGGTTGACCCCTGGGCCTGGACTTTGCCGACGCCGGGCTGAAGGTCCAGGTCGGTGGCGTTTTCAGAGCTCCAACTCAATGTGACTGACTGGCCCTTCTCAACCGTGCTGGGCTCCGCTGTCAGGGTAACCGTGGGCGCCGCCGGTGGGGGCGGCGGTGGGGGCGGTGGCGGCGCAGCCACCTTTTTGCCCTTGCACGCGCCCGCCAGTAGAACGACTCCCAGGATACCGACGAGAACCGCAAGACTGCGTTTCTTCTGTCGCATGCTCAATCCTCCTTGGTCGGCTAGGAATTCTCGTGATCCCGTGGACCTATCAATTCTCTTCGGATTACCCCTTCCTTCAACAGGTGCCGAGCGCTCAAGCTCCCCCGGCCCCAGGAGGGATAAGGACTTTTGAAAGCAGCAATACTAACATCAAAGCAGAATAAAACACAACCGCTTACTGCCAAAAAGCTCGTCGCGCCAGGATACCATGCCAAAAAAGCAGACTCCCGGCCAGACAGGCTTGCTTCAGAGTGTTGCCGAACAGCCCACCGCGGTCGCCCAATTCGCCCGTTCTCCTCTTTTCCCAGTCGCCCCGATATCAGCTTCATCCAAAGGCCTCTGGGTAATCATCACTCCAGCACTCAGGCTCCTCTTGCGAGCAAGAACTAATTCGACCAATTGGGGTTCCAATTCTCCCCTTCACGAGTTAGTTGCTTGGGATTGCTGCCATCCGCGAGCATCGTCCATACCTGTCGGGAGCCTGAGCGAGTGGATTCGAACGCCAGGTGGCGCCCGTCCGGCGACCAGGTGGGATGCTCATTGCGGCCGGCGTCGTGAGTCAACTGGACGATGCGGCCGGTGGCAATCTCTATGACGTACACGTCATATGTTCCCGTGTCGGTAAGCCGCCAGTGGAAGGCAATGAACAATCCATTGGGAGACCAGGAGGGACCACTCGAGTCCCCTCCACCGGTGGTTAGGCGGCGCAGGTTTGTGGCATCCGCCGACATGGTGTAGATCTGCGGTGAGCCGCTGCGGTCGGAGACAAAGGCGATCTCGTTGCCGGTCTTGGGGTTCCAGACCGGGGAGATGTCAACTCCTGGGGAGAAAGTAAGCCGCTGGAGGTTAAAGCCGTTGGTGTCGGAAACATAGATTTCCGGGTCGCCACTCATGCTGGAACAAAAGGCGATCTTCTTCCCATCCGGGGACCAAGCTGGCGTGGTGTTCAGGCCCTTGTAACGCGGGAAGGGAATTCGGCGGTTGGTCTCCAAAGAGAAAACCAGTAGGTCAGGGTTGTCCATGACGTAGCTGGTAAATGCTAGCTTCGTATTGTCGGGTGACCAGCGCGGAGTGGTGGAAAACGAGCCATAGCTGGTGATGGGGCGTTGATTAAAGCCGTCGTAGTCCATCACCCAGATTTCGGGGTGGCCGGTCCGGCGACTGACAAAGCCGATGCGGGTAAGGTTGATACCGGGAACGCCGCCTCCCAGGGCCTGGATGATCTCATTGGCGAAGCGGTGCGCCGCCTCGCGCGTAGAGATTTCGTTCATCGTCGCCACATAGCGCTTGGCGATCACGCTGGGATTTGCCGGGCTGCCCACGTCAAAGAGCCGAGCGGTAATTACCAGGTTCGCATTGATGATTTCCGTTTTTCCGAAAACCAACATCTGGGCCGAGATAGGAGGACTAGTCCACGCCTTGAATTCCACGTCCGGCGGTTCCTGGGGAGGCCGCAGAGGATAATAGCTTTTGCTCACCACCTCAAAGATGCCGGCGCTGTCCAAATCGTTCCAAAGAACTTGGTTGAATTCCTGGGTCAGGCTGACCAAAGCTTGGTCCACCGAACGCGGCGGGAACTCCGAAATCGCCAGGCGAACCTTAGGCGCGCCCAGATTGATCCCTGTGCTAAACCAGTCCTGGCTACGACCTGCGCGAAGGCCAATGAAGACTAAAGGAAGGACAGCTACGACGACTAGAACTAGGCCTCTGATTACCTTAAGGATCATGCGACGAATAAACTCCAAGTGTATTCAGGTGCTAGCGAGTTCCCTGCAAATGTCTCACGGTGTGATATATTCTCCTGCGCAACCGTATGGGCACACCAGCCCGCTGATCTATCGCCGGTGAAAGTCAAAGTAAAACTCCACCTTCACCCGGTTCCCCGCGTAGTCAGGGGGTAACGGGACCAAAGGATTAGAGGCCAACACCGCGCGCAGCGCGGAGCGGTCCACTTCCGGGATGCCGCTTGACTGGGTGAGCTGGACGTTGGTAACGCTCCCATCGCGCAAAATCTCAAAGATCAAGTACACGCGCGGGGCGGTCAGAATGTTGGGGCTGATGGTCGAAAGTAGCCAATTGCCGCTGACGCGGTTTCGCACCGCCGCCACGTACCAGCCGTAGCGTTCGCCAAAGTCGCCTCCCTCGCCGAAGCTCAAGCCACCTTCGCCGGCTGCATTCACGACCTGACTATAGGTCATCGAGGGCTTGCCGCCCAAGCCGAAGGGGACGGCGTTCTCCGGAGTCTCGAGAGTCTCCTTCTGGATGCGCTTGGCGACGCCAACGGCCTTCTCGGGCTTTACGGCCTCCTTGAATTTTGGGATCTCTATGTCCTCTGGAGCCGGTTGAGGTTTCGGTTGAGGCTCGGTCTTGTACAGCCCGGGGTTCTGTGTGGCCAGGGTGCTGCGCGTGGCCAGCATGGGGGCAGGCAAAGGAACACCCGGCAACGAGGCGACAGCACCTAAGCGAGTGGCACTGCCTGTCCCCCAGTTCCTTCCCCAGCCTCCGCCCAACTGCGAGCCCATAGCGGTGTAGCCCACGGCGGCAAGGAAAAGCACGCCGTGCAGAACGGCAGAAAGCAGCAGGGTGCTGCCTAGCTTCTCACGCCGGTCGTAAATCAAGGACACCGTTTGAGCGCTCATATCCGGTCCGGAAGACTACGAACCACCCCGGGTTTCCAGAGGTTCGGTCACAACGTTAATATTGGTCAGGTTGGCTTGCTTCAGCGCGTCTACGACCTGCGCAAAAGCTCCGAAGGACACCCTCTGGTCACAGCGGATGAAAACCGGAGTCTCGCCGGCGCCCCGCAAGTGGTCGAGGACGTAAGATCCGAGCCGGTGAATGTTCACCGGATCGTTGCCGACGTAAATGGTCTGTCGCTTGTCGATGGTCACCACAACCTTCTCGTCGGAGAGCACCCTGACAGTCCGGGTCTTGGGAAGTTCAACTTCGATTCCTGACTCGAGGATGGGCGCAGTGAGCATGAAGATGATGAGTAGGACCAGGACCACATCCACGAAAGGCGTGACGTTGATCTCGGAAAGCGAAGTGTGCGTTCTGCCTTTTGGAGTTGTGAATGCCATAGGTCACCTGGTTCTTTCGTCCGTCGCCCGTGGTCAGTGGCAAAGGACTGCAGACGACGGACAACTGGCTGTCCTCGAACGCAGCGCGGCAGGTTCTGCTTCTACGTGAAGTGCCGCTCCGTCATATTCAGGAATTCCAGCCCGAAGTCATCCATCAGGGCGCCAAACTCCTTCACGCGCTGCACGAAAATGTTGTAAGCAATGACCGCAGGGATGGCCGCGAACAGTCCGGCCGCCGTGGTGACGAGCGCTTCCGAAATGCCGGGGGCGACGCTGCGCAGCGACGCGGTGCCCGCCGTCCCCATCCCCTGAAACGCGTCAATGATCCCCCATACGGTTCCGAACAGTCCCACAAAGGGCGTGACAGCTCCCGTAGTGGCGAGCCATGTGAGCCACTGTTCCATCCGCGTAAGCTCAGTCGAAGAGGCCATCTGCAAAGCGCGTTGAACGGCGTCCAGGCTGCGGACGCGTGGCTGGCCGGGATTTGCGCTCACCATCGCCTGATTCTCTATCTCCCGGTAGCCGGCCTGGAAGATCTCGGGTAGGGGACTTGATTTCAACCTGCGGCAGAAGGCGCGAATCTCCGAAAGCTTCTTACTTTGCCGGAAGACTTTCAGGAATTCTTGGGACTCGCGACGCGCGGCCTTAAAGCTCCGATACTTGTGAAAGATGATGGCCCAGGACAAAACCGAAAAGGCGAGCAGGAGCAGCAGAACAATTCGTGCAACAAGCCCTGTGTTCGCAATTAGTTGCCAGACTTCGCCTCGATAGAGAGTTTGCTGAAACGCGAGCAGGGCAGCGACCAATTAACCTCCTCTTCCGTCAGGTATTCCACCACCTCATCATCAATTCAACCTAGCACAGCACCCCAGGGCAGTCAATGAAAGACATGCCTTCTGCAGGCAGCTAGCGTGTGGTTTTCCCGCCCCAGGGACTCGCAATAACCGGTCCCACGTGGCTCGCGGTAGGCCTGGCCCCCCTACCGGGACAGGCTGAAAGGCGGCCAACGAATTATGATAGACTCTTGCCGTAACCGACCATGCTTCATGAGATACACATTCAGAACTACGCGGTCATTGACAACCTTACGGTGGAGTTCTGTCCTGGGTTGAATCTCCTTTCCGGCGAAACAGGCTCCGGCAAGTCCATCCTGGTGGACGCTCTGGGGTTGGCGCTAGGGGGAAGGGCTTCTCCCGATGTGATCCGCACGGGGCAGGACCGGGCCGTAGTGACGGCGGTATTTCGCGCGGAAGGGCGACCGCCTTGGGCCGGTTGGCTCGAGGAACACGGGCTCGCCGGGCAGGATGACTCGGAGATCATCTTGCGGCGGGAGATCCAGGCCGGCGGCAGGACCCGGCTGTTGGTGAACGACCAGCCCGTCACATTGGCGGCGGTGAAAGCCCTAGCGCAGGGCATGGTGGAAATGCACGGCCAGAATGAGCACGTGGCGCTGTTCGCACGCGAGGCACAGCTTGAGCTGCTAGACCAATTCGCCGGCACGGAGGACGCACTCGAGCGCGTCCGAGAACTCCACGCCCGCCGCCGCGAGCTGGAGCAGGAGCTGGAAAGCCTGAGCCACAACGAACAGGAACGGCTGCGGACGCTCGACCTCCTGAGTTTCCAGGTGCAGGAGTTGGAGCGTGCCCGGCTCGAGCCCGGCGAAGACGCCCGCTTGGAGGAGGAGAAGCGCATCCTCGCGAACCTGGAAAGAATCCGCGCCGCAGCAGCGAGTGCGTATTCCGAACTCTATGAAGAGGAAGGAGCGGCGTGCTCGAGAATCGCAGCCGCCGGGCGCCAGCTCGAGGAACTGCGGCGCTACGACGCCACGATTGAGCCGTATCTGGAGCCTATGGCCTCCGCGCGGGCGACGCTCGAAGATCTTGCCACCTTCTTGCGCGATTATGTGGGCAAACTCGAGGCGAATCCGCAGCGGTTGGAGGAGATTGAAGACCGCTTGGCTCTGCTCGACCGCTTGAAGAGGAAATACGGAAAGACCATTGAAGATATCCTGGCCTACGGCGAGCAGACACGGCAGCAACTGGCGAAGCTGGAGCATGCCGACGAGCGTCGGGATGAAGTCCGGCGCGAGCTGGAAAAGGCGGCGGCACAATACCAAAAGGCCGCCGAGGCGCTCTCCGTGGAGCGGCGCGAGGCGGCAAGGAAGCTTGTCAAGCTGGTGCGTGAGGAACTGGCGCAACTGGGCATGGAGAAGACGCGCGTGGAGGTCCACTTTGAGAGAACGCCGGAAGGCCGCGGGGGTCCAAGAGGGCTTGACGAGATTGAGTTTCGGATCTCACCTAACCCCGGCGAGGAACTGCGGCCGCTCGAGAAGATTGCTTCCGGTGGGGAACTTTCGCGTCTAATGTTGGCCCTGAAGACCGTGGTGGGAACGGCACGCGGCGCGCGGTCTTCACGGGCGACTCGGCGGCTCGCGCCGACGTTTATCTTCGACGAGGTGGATGCTGGCATCGGCGGGCGGGTGGCGGAATCGGTGGGCCAGCGCCTGAAGCGTCTGGCGCGCGATACGCAAGTGCTCTGCGTCACCCACTGGGCGCAAATTGCCTGCTTCGCTGACCACCACTTCTATGTGGAGAAGTTCGAGCACGCGGGCCGAACCGTCACTGGCGTGAAGTACCTGCCGAGTGAGAAGGAACGCACCCAGGAGCTTGCACGCATGCTTTCCGGAAGCCAGATCACCGACGCTGTCCTGAAGCACGCCAGCGCCATGCTGAAACAAGCCGCGGGGTAGTGTGGGGGATCGGCCGCCGCGAGGGCCGCGCTAGGCAATAGTGGGCTTTGGGGCTATACTGAATCATCAGGGTCAGCGTCCTTCGATGGGAAAGGAATTGGTTCAAATTTCGCCAGCCGGTCAAGCGCAACCTCCGGAGTTGCCGCCAAGCGAAAGCCCCGCAAGTTTCCCGTCTCCTGCGACGCGCGTAACTGCCAAGCTAGAGACCTTCTACATTGAGACCTTCGGCTGCCAGATGAACGTCCACGACTCGGAGAAAGTCGCAGGCCTTCTGATGGCGCGCGGGCTGAAGCCGGCGGACAGCTACGCCGCCGCCGACTTGATCCTCTACAACACGTGCAGCATCCGGGAGAAGGCAGCGCAGAAGGTTTATTCCCGCCTGGGAGCCTTCCGCAAGAGCCAGCCCTCGAGGGTCGTGGGAGTGCTGGGATGCGTGGCGCAGCAGGAAGGCGCGCGGCTTTTCGAGCGCGCGCCTCAGCTCCGACTGGTATGCGGGTCGGCGAGCTATTCCAAGCTGCCACAACTGCTGAACCAGCTTGAGGCAGGTGAGCGTAGGGTGACAGGACTGTCGCTCGATACCCACGAGTGCTTTGAGACCGAACTGACCTGCCGCGACAATCCCGCTCGAGCTTACGTCACGATTATCGAAGGCTGCAACCAGCGGTGTTCGTTCTGCGTGGTGCCGACCACGCGCGGCCGGGAACGGAGCCGCTCGAGCGCGAAGATCCTGGCCGAATGTCGGCGTGTGGTAGACGCGGGGTATACGGAGATTCAACTTCTGGGACAGATCGTTAACGCTTGGTACGATCCTTCACCGGCGCGGTTGAGTTTTGCAGAATTGCTCTCCAAAGTGGCGGAGATCCCGGGAGTGCGTCGCGTGCGGTTTGCCACCTCGCATCCGCGCTACTTCACTCCGGACATCGTGCAAGCTATTGATACTCACCCTGCGCTTTGCGACCAGGTGCACCTGCCGGCGCAGTCGGGTTCCACGGCTGTCCTGGCACGGATGCTCCGCGGGTACACGCGAGACGAATATCTGGAAAAAATCCATTGCCTCCGCAAGGCGCGGCGTGCTATTAGCCTTTCGACGGATATCATCGTCGGCTTTTGTGGCGAGACGCTGGAAGATTTTGAGCAGACGCTCCGGCTGCTGGAGGAAGTCGAGTACGACCAGGTCTTCTCCTTCAAGTATTCTCCGCGGCCTGACACGCCTGCGGCCGGATATATCGACACGCTTGCCGAAGAAGAGAAGGGCCGCCGCTTGGCTCAGCTCCAGGGGCTGCAACGGCAGATCCAGCTCCGGCGCAACCAAGCGCTGGTCGGTCGTGAGCTTGAAGTGCTGGTGGAAGGTTACCAGCCCCGGCTTGGGCAGGCAGTAGGACGGACGACCAGCAACCGGGTAGTCAACTTTCCGGGCACGCCCGAAGACGTGGGGCGCTGCCTGAAGGTGCGCGTGACATCGGCTGGACCCAACAGCGTAGTGGGGGCGCGCACGTCCGAACCTCGGGGCGGAGAGGGATAGCAACGCAACAGTCCGAGGGCCGCGGGGCGTAGGCGGCCGAGGCGGCGCGGAGGGTCACATGGAAATCGAAATGAAGATCCGTGGTCTGGTCATGGATCCCGTCACGAACATGCCCATCGTCATCCTCAAAGACGTGAACGGGGCGGCGGTCCTGCCCATCTGGGTAGGGATTTATGAGGCGAATGCGATTGCCCTCGAAATCGAAAAGGTCACGACTCCGCGCCCGATGACTCACGACCTGCTGAAGAACTTGCTGATGGGGCTGGAGGCGCACGTCCATAAAGTGGTGGTCAGCGAGCTGCGGGATGACACCTTCTATGCCCTGATCTGGCTGGAGAAAGACGGTCAGATGATGTCCATCGACTCTCGTCCCAGCGATGCGCTGGCGCTGGCCTTGCGCATGGACTGCCCGATCTATGTGGAAGATGAAGTGTTGAAACACTCGAAGGTTTCCGGCGCCACTTCCGAGAAAGTCAGTAACGAAGAGTTGCGGAAGTGGCTGGAAGGCTTGAACGACGAGGATATGGGACGCTATAAGATGTGAACGACGGCCGGGGGAATTCGCCCGAGCTGCCGCGGACCCCAGGAAGACTTCAACCTGCCTCGGCCGGAGCGGGGAGTGGCCACGGTAATCGCCATCGCCAACCAGAAGGGGGGGGTCGGAAAGACCACCACCGCGGTTAACCTCGCTGCCGCCTTTGCGCAGAAGAAAAAACGGACCCTCCTCATCGACCTCGACCCGCAGGCAAATACCACCCTCACGTTTCTTAACCCGGATGAGGTGTCTCATTCGGTTTACGAGGTGCTTGCCGATCATCAGATGAGCTTGGCGGAGGTCGTGCGGCCCACCAAGGTGGCCAACCTGTGCCTGGTCCCCTCCAAGATATCCATGGCCAAGCTGGAAGTCCATCTGGTGGGGCAGTTCGACGCGCCTTACCGGCTCAAAGACGCTCTGGCGCCCGCGCGCAAAGACTTTGACCTGATCGTGATCGATACTCCTCCGGCACTCGGGATCCTTACAGTCAACGCTCTCGTAGCGGCGAACTTCTTGCTTGTTCCCATCCAGGCTTCTTACTACGCGTTGGAGGGGACGGACGACCTGCTGGAGACACTGGAGCGCGTCCGGGCGCGGCCCAACCCGAAGTTGCAGTTGCTGGGTGTAATTGTCACGCTTTACGACAAGCGCACCAACCTGGCCCGGGACATCTACAAGCAGGTTCGTGAAGTGTTCGGCGACAAGGTCTTCAAAACCGTGATTGGCAAGAATGTCCGTCTGGAGGAAAGCCCGGCGTACAAGGAAACGATCTTCACTTATGCTCCCGACTCCTCCGGGGCCTTGGAATACGAGCAGTTGGCGAGGGAGGTCATGCAACGTGTCAGCTAGACGCGCAGGTTTACCCATCACGGTCAAGATGCGGCACAACGCGCACTATGTAGAGGAGATCGTCTCGCGCAGCGGCGCCGCCATCGGCAGGATGATTCCTACCGAGCAGATCCAACCCAACGCCGATCAGCCTCGCAAGGATGTGGGCGACCTGCGGGGACTGACAGAGTCGGTGCGGGAGAAGGGGGTGCTGGAGCCGCTGTTGGTGCGTTACCTCCCGCAGTCTGACAAGTACATGATCATTTCGGGCGAACGCCGCTACCACGCCGCGCGCGCCGCCGGGCTCCGTGAACTCCCCTGCATCGAGAAGGACGCCGACGACGCCGAGAGCTTGGAAATGGCGCTCATCGAGAACCTCCAGAGGAAAGACCTGACCCCCTTCGAAGAAGCCGATGGCGTACAGGCGCTAGCAGCGCGCTTTGGCTTGACGCACGAGGAAATCGCCAAGCGCATCGCGAAGTCCCGCTCCTCCATCACGGAGGTGCTGAGCCTGCGCACGATCCCTGACCAGATCAAGGCGCTGTGCATCGAGAAGGGCGTACTCTCGAAATCCCAATTGCTTCAGGTGGCTCGGCAGTCCAGCGAAGCCAAGATGAAAGACCTGGTGCGCCGGTTTGCGCTAGGCATGCTGAATCGCGAGCAAGCTCGCGCCGAACGCAGCCCCGATAAGAAACCGCGTCGGGCGGTTTTCCGCTTCGTATCGCCCGCGAAGGAATTCAAGCTGGTTCTGCAATTCCGAAAAGGCAACGTGGAGCGCGCTGAGATCATCGCGGCATTGCGGCGCATCCTTGAGGCGCTGGAATCAGAGGCCTGACACTCCCCCCTCATTACCATCGACGGCGGCAGCGGTCCGCCTGCCTTGGCATGCGGAGGCGAGCGCTGCCCGTGGGGTCACGATAGCCCATGGTCTTGGAGTGTGCGTGAAAAGCCGTCAGCCAGTAGCGGCTCTGCCGCTCGCGCACGCGGAGTTCTCATACAGACTCTCTAGGCCTGACCCCGCGAAAGGCTGAAATGGCTGAGCCGAAACCCCGGGAGCTGACGCCGGCTCAAATGGCTGTGCTGGAAAAGGTGCTGAAGAGCGGCTTCCGGTTCGTTACCTTCGAGCGGTTCGCCCGCTACCTGGCGGTTGAGAGGGGCGGTTTTGTCGCGCTGCTTGAGCCCGCTGAAGGGCGGCTCAAGGTCGTTAGCCAGGTCGGCTACCGCATTGGTGACGAGATCGGAATGTTGGTCGAGCGGGCAGAAGGGAAGTGCTTTGTCTGGAAAGAGGAATCAGTTGCGGCTACACCCGGACTCCTCACCACCTATGAGCGCTTCAAGTCGGAACTCAGCGGCTTACTGGAAAGGGAGGTCTAGAAGGAGGAAGGAGGGCCAGGCGACGCAAATCAGGCGCTTCTGGCAATGTGCGTAATCGCAAGGCAGCTTCACGAGCGCGTGCACGCAGCAACATCTAAACCTAGTCAGGAATGGGAGGTTGACATGCGAGACGGAATCAAGCGAAGAGAGTTTCTGGAACTTGCCGTGGCCGGAACCGCGCTAGGAGTCGGCGCTCCCAGCATGGTGGCATTTGGCGCATCCCCAACAGGATCAAAACCCATAAGCCCGGGCTGCCGAAAATCTAAGGTAAAAGTGGCCCGGATCTACATGGGAACGTCAGAGGGCCTTTGGCCCAAGCCGCATTTGAATTTTGAGGAGGAAATACGCTCTTATCAATCCGAGTTCGACAAAATGAAGCCCGAATTCTCCGACGTAGAGTTTCCTGCCGATCAGTTGGTGACTTCTCCCAGGCAGGTTGAGGAGATCAAGGGCAAACTCGACGGCGTGGACGGCATCCTGGTGATCCATTTGACCCTTGGAATACAGCCGATTCTGATGGAAATCCTCCGCATGGGTCGGCCCACCGTGGTCTTTGCTGTTCCGTATTCTGGGCATGAATGGGCTGGTTTCGGTGCCTTACAGAAAGAGGAGGCAGGGGCGAAGCTGGAATGCCTGCTCACCAGCGATCGTAAGCAACTGGCAACCGCCATAAGACCTTTTCGGGCGATTCATCATTTGAGAGAAGCCAAGATTCTTGACGTCACCACTGAGCCGCCTGCGCAATACATTGGCGAGATCAGAAGTAAATTTGGAACGGAGATTAGGCAAATCGACCTCCAGCGAGTGCGTAATGCCTATGATGCTGTGAGCGGTAGTGAAGCAAGGGCAGAAGCCGACCGGTGGATGCAGGGAGCCGTCAAGGTCGTCGAACCCTCCCGGGAAGACATCGTCAAGTCCTGCAGGCTGGCGCTGGCTTTCGAAAAGCTGTTGGAGGAAGAAGAAGCCACGGCATTGACCGTGGATTGCTATGGCAGCATGTGGGACCGAACCATCAAGCTCCCGGCTTACCCCTGTCTGGGTTTCGCCCGGCTGAACAACCTGGGATGGGGCGGTATCTGTGAATCGGATTTGCCGAGCGCCATGACCCATATTCTTTTCCAGGGTTTGGCAGGAGTGCCGGGCTTCATCAGCGATCCAACCATGGATGAATCGAAAAACGGCATTATTTTGGCTCACTGCATGGGAACGCCGCGAATGGATGGCCCGGATAAACCGTCTGCTCCGTACAAATTGCGCACCGTCATGGAGCGACAGGAGGGCGTAGTTCCGCAGGTGAAAATGCGGCTCGGCCAGAAGGTAACCCAGGCAACATTGGTTGGCACCGATCGCTTGCTGTACTTCACGGGCGAAGTAATCGATGCCCCCGATGTAGACCGCGGGTGCCGCACGAAAATCACAGTGAAACTGGACGGTGACGCGGAGAAACTGTGGAAGAACTGGTCAAGCGGCCTGCATAGGGTGACGTGTTACGGAAACATCACCAAGGACCTGGAGCGCTTCTGCAGATTTGAGAAGATCCAGATGATCAACGAGGCAGCGTGAAAGGATTAGGGAGGGGACTGCCGTTCGAGGGGGACGGATTTGAGCGAGAAGTTGGACCTCATTGTGGTGGGCGCTGGCCCGAGCGGCTTGGCCTGCGCGATCGAAGCCACACGCGCGGGTCTGAGCCTGTGGGTGATTGAAAAGGGCTGCCTGGTGAATTCTCTCTTCAACTATCCCACCAACATGACTTTCTTCACCAGCCACGACCAGCTGGAGATTGGCGACCTGCCGCTCCCGAGCCTAAACGTCAAGCCCACGCGCGCCGAGGCGCTGGAATACTACCGTTGTGTGGCGGACTTCTACCGTCTGCTGATTCACTTCCAGGAACGCGTGTTGGCAGTCAAAGGCAGCGATGGTAACTTCCATATTGGGGCAACAAGAAAAGTCACCGGTAAGCACGAGCTGTATGCGACTCACAAGGTGGTCCTCGCCACAGGCTACTATGACCTCCCAAACTTGCTGGGTATTCCCGGAGAAGATCTATCCAAGGTCTCGCACTACTACACCGAGCCTTTTCCGTACTACCGGCAAAAGGTCGCGGTGATTGGCGGAGCAAACTCGGCCGCCGAGGCCGCGCTCGATCTCTATCGCCACGGGGCCGAGGTGACGCTCATCCATCGCGAGCAGGAGTTGAGCAGAAACCTTAAGTATTGGGTGAAGCCGGACATCGAGAATCGCATCAAGGAGGGCTCCATCCGCGCGTTCTTCAGCGCTGCGGTGAAGGAGATCGCCGCGGATTGGATTTCGGTCGAGAGGGCGAGCGACGAAAGGCTACGTCTCGAGAATGACTTCGTCTTCGCCCTCACCGGCTACCATCCGGACTTGGATTTCCTGCGCCGCGCGGGAGTCGAACTCGACCCGCGGAGCTACCGGCCGAAATGCAATCCTGGAACCTTGGAAAGCAACGTCCCGGGCCTCTACCTGGCCGGGGTCATCGTTGCCGGCCTGGAGACGAACGAGATCTTCATTGAAAACGGCCGGCTGCACGGCAAGCAGATCGTTGCGGACATCAAGCGGCAAATCCAGTTCACAGTCGACAGCAGAGACTCAAAACCACGCGTGCAGACTGGAGTCTGAGGGGGCGGCCGGAGCCCCGAGGGCTCCCCTGCCGTGGGAAGAAAGCTAAAAGGGGAGCGAATGCTCCCGTTGTATCACGCTCTTCGTGACTGACCGCTACCGGGAGGGAGACTCGGGAGGGGAGGGAACTCGCTTGGCGGTGGTGGTCCGAGCGAGGACGAACGTCAGCTCCGTACCCTGGGGGAGAATGATGTCTTTGCCACGCTTGAAGAGGCCACGAATCAAGGTGGCTGCCGCGCCGATGCCCGCGCCGTAGAGTGCCCCCTTGCCCCCTGCGACAATCGCGCCCGTGCCTGCGCCCACGCCCGCGCCCACACCGACGCCGATGGCCTCGCCTTTTTTCGAGCTCGGCCCCTTGATCGTTCCTTCTTCGCCCCTCACCTTGGAACCGTCGGCCCCCTGCGCGTCTTCGAGCGATGCCACGATCTGATAGCGCGCCCCCTCATCAGGCGTGGTGATGGTCTCGGCGATCAGCCGCATCTCGCCGACGCCTTTTACTTTCCCGGGCTCTTTCACATATGTCACGCGGCCTTCCACGGTACTGCCGGGAGGGACAACCTCCTGACCGCTGGCGAAAATCGGCTCCACGACGCGCCCCATCCAGGGGTCACCGTTCTGGCTGGTCCGCGTGCTGAGGGTGGTAGTCAAGCGCACACGCAACGCACTGCCTGCGGGGAGGGTTAAAGTCTCGTCGGCAGCGGAGCATATGGCAGGCATCATGAGCACCGCGGCGAGAGCCCCCAAAAGAATGAACCTTTTCATGCGCCTCTCCTCGAATGCGTGTGACCTTGTTCCCACCTTACCGTTAAAGGTCAGGCAGCCGCGTCTGCGCCTGTGGTTGAACCTACCCCTTTGCGGGCAGCGGAAGCGACCACCACCGCTATTCATTGGATTCCCCAAGGCGCCGCGCGGTTGCCAGTTCTTTGCAAGGGAGCACGCCGTACGAGAGTAGCGTGGCATCGCTGCCTGCTGAACAGCAGCGGTTGACCGGTCTTGCGCCGTCCTCTATACTGCGAATACGGGGGGCTATGCCAAATATCCTGCGCGAGATAGCGGATTCTGCGGTCGCGATTGCGAAGGGATTCTCCGTAACCTTCAAAACGATGCTCCGGCCTACGGTGACCGAGAATTACCCCATCGAACCCGTCCATTTTGAAGACCGCTACCGCGGCGTGCATGTCCTGCGACGCGACGAAAACGGTCTGGAGAAATGCGTGGCCTGTTTCCTGTGCGCGGCGGCGTGCCCAGCCAACTGCATCTACATTGAGGCCGCGGAGAACACCGCCGAGCATCGCGTCAGCGCCGCCGACCGCTACGCCAAGGTCTACAACATTGACTACAACCGCTGCATCTTTTGCGGCTACTGTGTAGAGGTTTGCCCATGCGACGCCATTATCCACGGGCATGGCTTTGAAATTGCCGCTTACGACACGAACGCGCTAGTCTATCGCAAAGAGCAGCTCCTCGAGCCCTCGCCTCCTGCTCCCGCCGCCAAGGAATGACCTGGCAGAGCTTTCGGCTTAGCTTCCGAGGACCCACAAGCGCATGACAGATTGTGTACTCGTTCAGATAGATCCGTGACACCTCGCAAGGGGCGGAAAACGCCTTGGACTGAAGGAAAAAGAGTTACCGCCGGCGCTGTGGGAATGTGGAAATCCCGTCTTCCGCAGGATTTCCAAGCGCGGTGCAAACGGCCGACAAGTCCTTGCGGGGCCTGGAGCTCTGCGCTATGGCGCAGCCGTTTCCACGGCGCGTCATTTCCGCAACGCTTCGGCTAAGCCTGGCTCCTAAAGGAGCCAGCCACGGAGACCTTCCCCAGACCACCAGAGTGTCACCAATCATGTGAACGAGTACAGTGGGTTGCCAAGAGTCGGTAAGGCAGCGTATTATCCCTCCGACCCGAACCTCGTCCCCTCGCAACGAGGTTTCTTATGGCAAAAGCGTACTCGAAGCCTGTTCCGGGTAATACCAGGCTCGCCGATTCCACGCGCCGCGAATTTCTGAAAGGCGCCACAGTCGTTGCGGCTGGCCTGATAGCCTCCCCAATCGCCAAGGCGGAAGGGGCTCCCTTGTTGCCCACCGTTCCGCTCGGGTCACATCGCGTGACGCGGCTGATCACCGGGGGTAACCCTATATATGGATATTCGCACTTCAACCCTATCCTTGACCGGCTCATGGTCGAATACTTCACTGACGAGCAGGTAATCAAGTTCCTCCTCGACTGTGAAAAAGCGGGGATTAACACCTGGCAAAGCAACTTCAAAGAACGCACGCGACGCCAATTCCCCAAGATCCGGGAAGCCGGGTGCAAGATGAATTGGCTCTGCCTCTCTGACCCCTGGGACGTGAATCCCAAAGCCAACACCACCGATGAGATCATGGAGGCGATGCTGAAAGCCGTCGATATGGCGGCTCCGGCCAAACCGATTGGCATGGCCCATCATGGCGGCAGCACCGACAAGCTGTTCCGGGCAGGGAAGCTCGATCTGATCAAGACCTTTATTAACAAAGTTCACGACCTGGGTTTCCCAGCTGGAATTTCCACGCACAACCCCGCGGTGATCGAGGCCGTGGAGGAGAAGGGCTGGTCTAACGACTATTATATGACCTGCTTCTATCGGGTCACGCGCGAGCCGGAAGATTTCCAGAAGGAAATTGGCGTGGTGCCGGTTGGGGAGACCTATCTTTCGACCGACCCGGAGCGTATGTGCAAGAGGGTGCGGCAGGTTAAGAAGACCTGCCTGGGCTTCAAAATTCTGGCCGCTGGCCGAAAGTGCGACTCTCCCGAACAAGTCCGCGAGGCCTTCGAGTTCGCCTTCAAGAATATCAAGCCCACGGATGCGACGATTGTCGGGATGTTCCCCCGGTTCTCCGACCAGATCAGCGAGAACGCGCGCATCGTCCGGGAAATCGCGGGCTGAAGGGCTTTCCGGTTTCGGACTCGGCCGAGAAAGGAAGGCGTTCGTGTATAAGAAACCTTTGCTCAGGGCAGCCGTCTCTGCGCAGCCCAGTGGTTGCGAGTCTAGTCGACGCGAGTTCCTAAAGGGAGCAACCTCTGTCGCGGTGGGAATGCTTGCCGCTCCATTGGGCAAGGGTGAAGGTCCCGCCTTGCTGCCCACCGTGGCGCTGGGGCCGCATCGAGTGACCCGCCTCATCGCCGGCGGCAACCCGCTCTTTGGATACTCGCACTTCAGTTGGCTGCTTGACCGACCGATGCGCGAGTACTTCACCGACCAACAGATCGTCCAGTTCATGCTCGACTGCGAGAAGGCAGGCATTAACACTTGGCAGAGCAATTACCCCCAGCCTTTGGAGCGCCAGCTCCCTCTCATCAGGGACGCAGGGTGCAGGATTCAATGGATCGCTCTGGCGGATACCGGAGACGTGGGCAAGTACTCGCCGCGCGCAGTGGATATCATTGCTGCCGCCCGGAAGTGCGTCGTAAGGGCCGCCAGGGAGAAGCCCATTGCCATCGCCATACGGGGCATCGAAACCGACCAGCTTTGGAAAGACGGCAAGATCGATGCCCTGCGGGACTTCCTCAACCAGGTACACGACCTGGGCTTTCCCGCCGGTGTTTCTGCTCACAACCCGGCAGCCATCGAAGCTCTGGAGACCAAAGGCTGGCCCATCGACTTCTACATGGCCTGTTTCTATCGGGTAACCAGGTCACCGGAGGAATTTCAGCAGGAGATTGGCGTGCTGCCGGTGGGCGAAACGTATCTCGGCGCGGACCCCGAGCGGATGTGCCGCGTGATTCGCCAAGTGAAGCCACCCTGTCTGGGTTTCAAGATTCTGGCCGCGGGACGGAAGTGTGAGTCATCCGCGCAGGTCCGCGAAGCCTTCGAGTTTGCCTTCGAGAACCTCAAACCGACCGACGCGGTGATCGTCGGCATGTTCCCCCGCTTTACCGATCAGATCAGCGAGAACGCACGTTTCATCCGCGAGATCTGCGCTTGAGATAAGGAAATCTGTAGCCGCTGCACAAGCTGACTATCTGCTTCCCACTAGATGCGGTCAGATCCCGCCGGCGCATCAGGGGTGCTCATGCCGAGCCGAATCCCGCCGTTGCCGCCAGCCGCGCAGTGAGAGGCCCCCAGTTGAAATCTGCTTTTCCATCGCACTTCGGCATGTTAGTCTAAGCCCCGGGACGCGATTGCCCTGAGGTTGGGCAAACCTCGCGGAACACCAAAACAAACAGCAGGGAGAAGCACCATGAAGCGTAGGGAATTCCTTACACGCACGGCCTGGGGCGTGGGAGCAGCCTGGCTGGGCACAAGGCCGCTGGCGAGCGTTGCCGCGGCGCCGCCGGCCCAGTTTTCCGCTACGGATACGGTGGTCTTGGGGAAAACGGGCATCCGCACCTCGCGGCTTGCCTGCGGCACTGGCACCGTGGGCGGCAACCACAGTTCGCACCAATCAAAGCTGGGCATTCAGGGCTTGGGGGACTTGCTCCTGCACGGGTATGACCAGGGACTGCGTTTCTGGGAATCGGCGGATTCCTATGGCACTCATCCCCATGTGGCGGCGGCTCTCAAGAAAGTTCCTCGCGAGCAGATGACCATCCTATCCAAGTCGTGGCAGAGGGACCCGGCAGGCGTGCGCGCCGACCTCGACCGCTTCCGCAAGGAACTTGGCACCGACTACATCGACATCCTGCTGATGCACGCGATGACGGAAGGGAACTGGCCGGAGCGTTACCAGAAAACCATGGACGTGATCTCCGAGGCGCAGCAGAAGGGAATCATCCGCGCCCACGGCGTCTCTTGCCACTCGATCGAGGCGCTGCGCGCTGCCGCCCGGTCGCCCTGGGTGCAAGTGATTTTGGCCCGGATCAATCCCATCGGCGCGTACATGGACGCCGACCCTGACACGGTGGTCGCCGCGCTGTGGGAAGCGCGGGCCGCAGGGAAGGGAATTATCGGCATGAAGATTTTGGGCCAGGGCGATATGCGCCACCGTGTGGATGAAGCGCTGAAATATGCGCTTTCCCTGCGCGTCCTCGATGCCTTCACCATCGGCGCGGAAAGCAAGCAGGAGCAAGAAGACCTCATCCGCCGCATCGCCGCCGTCACAGTGTAGCGGCCGCGTTCAAAGTCTGTGCGGAAATCCCGGCTGTCGCGGCAGGTCCAGCGCCCGCCCGGGATGTAGGGGCAGGTCCGAGATCTGCCCGTGCGCTCGCACCAGCATCACGTTTTCCGAGTCCGCATGCCACCGCAAGGGATTCGTCGCAATGTATTCCCGGATGATTTCTACTTCGCGCCGGTTACGACTGATGTGCTCGTGTTAATTCCGCTGCACAGGTCGGGTCCCTTCGCGGGCGCTCAGGGTAACACAAGGACGCGATGACAAACACAACCCGGCCGCAACTGGCAGCACTCACCTCCGCACGATTTTTCGCGGCATTTCACGTGCTGCTGTTCCACATGCGGGCCATGAAGGGGCTCACCCGGGCGCCGATGTGGTGCCAGAAGTTCGCGAGTGTGGGCTACGTTGCCCTCTCGTTCTTCTTTATCCTTTCGGGATTCATCCTCGCCTACACGTATGCCGGCAGGGACTTTAACTTGCGCCAATTCTGGAGGGCCAGGCTGGCGCGCCTTTATCCTGTCTACTTATTCTCGCTGTTCGTAGCTGCGCCGTTCTTCTTCTATGCCGTGCTGAAGATAAACATCCCCGAGCTAGCATGGTTCAGGAACCACCTGGGTTCCACGGTAGTGCTGGTGCTGACGATGCTGCAGGCCTGGGTGCCGCCGGCGGCGCTGGGATGGAATGGGGTGGCCTGGGCGGTTTCGGTTGAGATCTTCTTCTATGTGGTCTTCCCGTTGTTGCTGGCGCGATTCTCCCGCATCTCGAACCGCGGCCTGGCGATGATCGGCCTCGTATGCTGGCTGGGGGCCGTCGCCACCTCCGTCGCCTACGTGGTGCTGTCGCCGGACCATGTCGTGGCGGATTCCAGCCAGGATTTTCTTTTCTGGCTGAACGCGCTTAAGTTCAACCCGCTGGTGCGCCTGCCGGAATTCGTGGTGGGTCTGGCGTGCGGGTATTGGTTCCTGCGCGGGGAGCACAACCCGAAGTTGGCCACGCCTCTTGTACTCAGCGGCACCGCCGTGGCGCTGGCCGTGACTGCTTTCAGCCATCAGATCCCCTATCCGGTCCTGCATACGGGCTTGTTCGCGCCGGCCTTTGCGGCCATCATTTGCGGGCTGGCCTTGCGACCGCGCTGTACCTCGTTCCTCGAGTGCAAATGGCTGGTGCTGCTCGGCGAGTCGAGCTACTGCCTCTATTTGCTCCATGCCATGATCCTCGGCATGTTCCTTTTCCCGAATCCGCCGCAGTCGCCCACACCCGGCAACGAGATTATCCCCACCCCTACTGCTACACCCGGCAGGCTGATTGGCGCCGTCATTACTTCCTTGATCGTGGCCGTACTGGTGTACCGTTTCATTGAAGACCCGGCGCGGAAATGGTTGCGGGGCAAGCCACGGGCACAAGCCACGGCTGCCGCCGCTAGCGCGTCATGCCGCACATCGTAATGCCAGCAGGCGTGGGAAGATAGGCCGGCGGCTTGCACCTGGTCGCCACTGCCAGTCAACTGAACGTACCGAGCAAGACGGCGGCTGGATCGACTACCTCTGCGGTCTCTCCCTCGACTTTCTCTGGGCGACGATCGCCAGACAGGAATCCTCATTAGATTGACGGATGGAGAGAGCGCGGCTTTTCTCTGAGACTTGGAGTTGATTTTTCGGTATAATCTTTGTGGTTTACTCCCCGAGCGATGACTGAGAGCGTGCACACCCCCGAAGCCTTGGCCGAGGCCATTCGCCGCGTTGCCGAACATGCTGGCAGCGAGATGGGACTGCAAGTTGAGGTCGAAAAGCTCCTAGACCCTTTCCTCCCCAAAGTTCCGGGCGTCACCCTGGATCGTTACGGCCACGCCACCAAGTTGGGCGGCATCAAAGACGCTCTGCACGGAAATCTGATCATCGAGTATGAGCGGCCCGGCAAGCTCAGCAAACACGCCGGTCTGGAAGAAGCGGTCGGCCAACTTCATAAGTATTTGCTGGAAGAGGCAGCGCATCATGGTCACCAGTCAACCGCAGCCCTGCGAAGAATGGTCGGAGTGGGTCTAGATGGCGAAAAGATCCTCTTCGTCCGCTATCGGGGGCGGCCCTCGGCAGCAGCGGTTGCGGCCAAGAAAGCCAAGCCTCAGCTAACCTTCTTTCCCGAGGCCGAGAGCAGGGATTTCTCCATCGATGGCCCACACCCGGTTTCCGCTGAAAGCATCGATATTTTCCTTGGGTTCCTCCAGTCCCTTGCTCGTTACCCTCTCACCCCCGAGGCTCTTGCCGAAACTTTCGGCCCCAAGGGCGACACGGCGAAGC
>Ga0315280_10000572_pt1 | contig 67827 bp, 95 predicted proteins | sample YL17G06_40_MG_FD_203697 | JGI IMG/M metagenome (GOLD analysis project Ga0315280, IMG submission 203697) | Sediment microbial communities from Yellowstone Lake, YNP, Wyoming, USA - YL17G06_40 | ecosystem: Environmental > Aquatic > Freshwater > Lake > Sediment | place: USA: Wyoming | collected... | reverse complement strand
AAAAGAAACCGTTCGGTGGTATGATGAACTTCGTTCAAAGCTGTTTCCTCCTTCATTGTTTCAAAACGTATTATAAATCAATACGTTACGAGGGGGAACAGCTTTTTTTATGAATTTTTCAGGCTAATTACCGAATTTCGGTTAATTGGGAATTTAGATGACTGTCACCAATTCGGGTAGTGTGGTAAAATCGTCCGCGGTCAAAGAGAAATGGGTATGAAATCAAGAATCATTATCACTGCCTTCCTTCTTGTAGCGCTGAGCTCGCTCTTTTTGCCGCTCCTGGCCCACGAAGACCAACCGCGAAACATCATCAGCGTGGAGAAAAATCTCCGGCTGGAAAAGAAGCTCCGCACGCTTGCGCTCGAGCTCGACCTTCTCTTCGAGTGGGAAGGCAGAATCTATATCCTTGCGGACGATGACGACCTTCGTACCCTCGACAGGCTTAATATCCGCTACGTCAACGAAAGTTATAAATTCCCGGCCCTCAACCCGGACCAGTTACGCGCCCAAGGCGGCTTGAACGGAGCCTACCATTCCTACCAGGAGCTCGCGGCAGACCTTGGAATCCTCCAGCTCTCCTACCCCAGGCTGGCTCGACTGTTCAAGATCGGTACGACCCTCGAAAACAGAAAAATTTTGGCTCTGAAAATCAGCGACAATGTCTCCCTGGACGAAGACGAGCCCGAGGTCCTCTTTTTGGGATGCCACCACGCCCGCGAATGGATTTCGGTCGAGGTCCCCTTGCTTCTGGCCAGGTATTTGCTGGAAAATTACGCGGCCGACGCCCGCATCAGAAGGATTGTCAACCAGAGCGAGGTCTGGGTCGTGCCGCTGGTCAACCCGGACGGCCTGGAATACACGATTCATTATTACCGCTACTGGAGGAAAAACCGGCGCCTCAACGCCGACGGAACCTACGGCGCCGACATCAACAGAAATTACGGCTATGCCTGGGGATACGATAGCACCGGCTCAAGCCCTGAGCCGGCCTCGGAAATTTACCGCGGCAGCGCCCCTTTTTCTGAGCCTGAGACCCAGGCCGTAAGGGACCTCGTCCTCGGAAAGCATTTTCAGGCCATGATCACCTATCACAGCTTCTCCCAGGACATCCTCTACCCCTGGGGATACACCGAGATTCCCACGGATAAAAACCAATTGCTCGACGATATCGCCGCCAACATGTCGAGATTGATGCAGCCGGTCAACGGCAGAGTCTATAAATACGGTGAGGCCGGAGCCCTCCTCTACCTGACGAACGGAGACGCCACCGACTGGACCTTCGGCACCTCGGGAATTCCTTCCTATACCTTCGAGCTCCCCCCTGTCGACCAGCTCCAGGGCGGGTTTTTTAACGCCGAGCAGGATATCGGCCCGATTTTCAACGAGAATTTGCCCGCCGCGCTCTATCTCATCGAATGGTCCATCCAAAATTTTGGGCCGGGAGCGGGCCAACCCCAGGAAAGAAACAAAAGGGCCGTTTTCCCTTATAAAACAAAAGCTCCCGAGAAACAGGCCCGTTTCCAGGATAAATAATAAAAAAGATATTGACAAATTCCTCGTTTCAGGCTAAAAAACTCTCACCACGACCTGCCCCCCAAGGAGGGATTTTTGGAGCTCATTGCCTTCCAGGCAACGCCGTCTCTCCAGCGCGAAGGCCTGCCGTACTGGATCTTCTGGTTCTTTCTCTGCATCATTCTCCTTCTCTTCTTCTTCATTTTCCTGAGGGACAAGCACCTCCGGATGCGCTTGAGCTCTTTTTTGGCCGGGGCGAAAAGAAGGTCTCTTCTCATCCAGCTCAGGATCAAAATCAAAAAAGAGCGACAAAAGAGAGGCGATCTTTTGAAAAAACTGGGAGAAAAGGCCTGGGATGAGGATATTCCCATCCCGGGAAGCGAATACATTCGCGCCGAGCTCGGGGCGCTCTTCGAGAAAAAAAACGCCCGGCAGGCTGAGTGGAAAAGCGCTTTTGCCGAGATCGAAAGGTTGCACAAGAAGCTGGAGGATTCGGTCCGCACGCACTCGGAGAGGGTTGAAGAGCAAAAAGCCCAGAAGCTGCCCTTCGATGAATTGATGAAAAGGAAAAAAGACGAAGAAAAGGCGCTCAAAAAAACGCTCCAGGACGGAGACGTAGAGAGGCCGGTGGCTGAGGTCAGGAGAGAAAAAGAGGAGATCCAAAAAAAGATCGAAGATTTTGAGGACAGGATCAAAGAGATCGAGGCGGAAGGGAAAAGCGAGCGCCGGGAGATCGAGAGAGAGATCCGCTACTGGGAGAAAAAGAAGGTGAGAGTCCAGGAGAGGATAAAGGAAATTGAAGTCGAGGAGGGGGAGCTCCACATTTCCCTGGGCAAGGTCACGGCGGCCAGGCAGGTGGAAAACCAGGGTCTGGCCACCCTCTGTTCCCGGATTGATGATGTCAGTCACCGCATCACCACTCTGCAGCACCGCATCGAAACCCTCACCGGCGTCTGAACCCCTCAAATTGCCGTTTGCATCCCCTCATTACCCGAAACCTTAGGTCATTCATTAAGATCGCGATAAAGGACCGACACCCGATGGGTGGCTCGGTTCGGGGGCCCGCCGCCGACCGGAGCGTTTGATGCCCCGGACTCTTTAACATGGAAATCAACATAATCGACCGCGACGGGCGCCGGGGGTGAACCGAGACAGGACCCGTCGGGCTTTCTAACGGCAATGTTGGGAAAGCTCGTTCCGCTTTACCGTTCTTGTTTTCCAGATTAGAATAGAAGCATGTCCAAGCCGAGGATGCTGGTCCACGTCTGCTGCGCTCCCGACGCCGCCTATGTCATCGGGCTCCTCAAAGAGAATTATGATGTCACCGGGTTCTTTTACAACCCCAACATTCACCCCTCTGAAGAATATGCCCTGCGCCTCCTCGAAGCAAAAAAGGTGGCAGATATTCTCGGCGTCCGGCTTGTCGAGGAAGCTTATGACGATTCCCGCTGGCTGGCGCTGGCGCAAAAATTCAAGGACGAACCGGAGAAAGGAAGGCGCTGCGATGTTTGCTATGCCATGCGGCTCGAGAGGACGGCCCGCGCCGCCGCAGCCCAGGGGTTTGCTTTTTTCACCACCATCATGAGCCTGAGCCCGTGGAAAAAGGCCGATGTCCTCAACCGCATCGGCCGGATGTTCGGCCGCAGGTACGGCGTGGAATTCCTGGAGGCCAATTTCAAGAAGAAGGACGGGTTTAAAAAAAGCGTCGAGATCAGCAAAGCCTGGGATCTCTATCGCCAGGACTACTGCGGCTGCATCTACAGCCGGCGAAACCTGAAAGGCCAATCGAGTGACCAAGAAAAACCCAAAGACTAGAACCGGCGCGCTCCAGGTCACCGTTTTCGGGGTTGTCCAGGGCGTCGGGTTCAGGCCGTTCATCTTCCGCCTGGCTGAAAGATTCCGCTTTAGAGGCTGGGTCAAGAATATCGGGTACGGCGTTGAAATCCACGTCGAAGCCCCCAAAAAAACGGATTTCTCGCCCTTCCTCGAAGCCCTTGAGGAAGAAAAACCGCCTCTCGCTCTGATCGAGGAAGTCGAGGCCGGGCCTGCCCCCTTCCTCGGCCTCGAGGATTTCAGGATCAGGAAATCAAAGGAGGGCGAAAGTTTTGTCTTCATCTCCCCCGATATCTCCACCTGCCCGAATTGCCGCAGAGAGATCATGGCCCCCGGGGAACGGAGGTTCCACTATCCCTTTACCAACTGCACCGATTGCGGCCCGCGCTACACCATCGTCAAGGCCCTTCCCTACGACAGGGCCAAAACGACGATGTCGGGGTTTACGATGTGCCAGGATTGCCGCCGGGAATACGAGGATCCCTATGACCGGAGATACCACGCCCAGCCCATCGCCTGCCCCGCCTGCGGCCCGGGCCTGACACTCAAGGACGCCAGGACCGGGCGAAAGATAGAAGGGGGAATCGAGAAGGCTGTCTCGCTCGTCAGAAAAGGAAAAATCCTGGCCGTGAAAGGCCTGGGAGGGTTTCATCTCGTCTGCGACCCGCGTAACGAGAGAGCAGTCGAGAGGCTCAGACGAATCAAAGGACGAAAAACCAAGCCCTTGGCCTTGATGGCCAGAGACACGGAAATCATCAAGACATATGCCTTCCTCAGCCCGGCTGAGCGGCGTGAGATGCTTTCGGCCAGCCGGCCCATCGTCCTCCTCCGAAAGAAAACGGACATTCCCGGCATCGCTCCCTACCTCGACGAGATCGGGTTTGTGCTGCCCTACACGCCCCTTCATCATCTCCTGCTCCAAGATCTTGGCCTCATCGTGGCCACAAGCTCCAACAAAAAAGATGCGCCCATCGCCAAGGACGAGAAAGAGGGCATTGACCGGCTCTGCGATTATGTCCTCACCCATAACCGGCCGATCCAGACCAGGGCGGATGACTCGCTGCTCAAAGTCGTGGCCGGGAAACCTCTTTTCTTGAGGCGGGCGCGCGGCTACGTGCCTTATCCTCAGCGCGTCCCCGCGGAGCTCAAAGTTCCGCAGCATATTCTGGCCCTGGGCGGCGAGCTTAAAGATACGATTTCCGTTTATAAGAACGGTTATGTCATCACCAGCCAGTTTCTGGGCGACCTCGATGAATACGAGAACTACAGATATTTTGAAGAGACCATCGCCCATCTCCAGCGGATTTTCGGCGTCCGGCCTCAGGTCGTCGTCTCCGACCTTCATCCTAACTTCCACACCACCCGCTATGCCCAGAAATCGGGCCTGCCTCATATCCAGGTGCAGCACCATTTCGCCCATATCCTGGCCGTCCTCCTCGAGCACCACATTCCTTTGGGCCGGAAGGTCCTGGGTGTATCTTTGGATGGTTATGGCTACGGAGGAGACGGTTCGGCCTGGGGCGGGGAATTTTTGTTGGCCGATTATTCGTCGTTCACGAGGCTGGCTCATCTTAAACCCGTTCCCCTTCCCGGCGGTGACCTGGCCGCCAAGCAGCCCTGGCGCATGGCCCTGGCCTATCTCAGGGAAGCCTTCGGAGACGACCCGCCCAGAATCAACCCGCTCGAAAAAATAAGTCAAGAAAAGCGCGACCTCGTCTTGAGGATGATGAAGACCGGGATGAACTGTCCTCTCTCTTCGAGCTGTGGCCGTCTCTTCGACGCCGTCTCGTTCCTCGCCGGGCTGGCGCCGGCTGAGGTTGAGTTTGAAGCTGAGGCGCCGATGAGGCTTGAAGCCGCTGCCCAAAGCGTAACCAAGGCAAGCTATAGATTCATGCTTATCGACAACGGCCTGCCTTGGCAAGTATCGTTCGCTGAGACAATTCGGGAGATCATCAAAGATATCCGGTCAAAGGCCTCAGCCGCCGGGATTGCCGCGAGATTCCATAACACCCTGGCCCGGGCCATCGCCGCCGTCGCAGAGGAGGCCAGGAACAAGTACGGGATAAACACGGCGGTTCTTGTGGGCGGCGTTTTTCTGAACAAGAGGCTGCTCGGCTCCGTCTCGGCCATCCTGGAGAGGAAGGGATTCCAGGTGCTCCGGCCGGTCCGATATTCGCCCAACGACGAGTCGATTTCTTTAGGTCAGATAGCCTATGCCCTGGCCAGGCTAAAGGGGGATACGACGTTCCAATAATACAAACACACTAAATATGTTTACATTACTTTCCCTCTTTTTCTCCGGCGCTCGTTTTGTCAAGGGTTATCTTTAACCCCCCGATGATCGAAGAGATGCCGTTGAATAGGTGAGCTTCGAGATACCCGAAAGCCCCCACCAAGGCAAACCCCAGCACTCCGCCCAGGCCGGCGAAGATGATCCCCCCCATCAATGTCCCTTTCAGGGTGGCTAAGAATTCAGGCAAGTCCTTGGAAATCCCGGAAAAGAATTCCGAAGCCCCGGCAAAAGCGCCCAGGATAACGCCCAGGATGAGACCGGTGCCGCCGCTAAAGAAAAAGAAAGTGACGGGGTTGAAGCGGCGAATTGTAAAATTCTCTATTCCCTTCCCCGTGAGCAAAACTTCTTCGGCATAAGGAGAAGCTTCTGATTTCCAACTGCAGGATGGACATTTCTGAAAAGGGCTCTCGAGCTTGACTCCGCAGCGAGGGCAGACCGCTTCTTTTTCCCGGAGGCTTTCGCCGCAGCGTTCACACAACTCAGCTTCGGGCTCATTCTCCAGCCCGCAGGCGAGGCACTTCACCTTCTTGACCGGCTCAAAAGGCGGCTCGGACTGGATCCATCCCTTGCCGTCAAAATAATACCACTTGCTTGTCTGGGCGCCGATCATCCAGAAACGTCCCTGCTCGTCCCGGAGGCGCAGTTTTTTCAGACGGTCGATGAATTCCCGCCTCGAAATTTCCTTCTCCCGAAATTGTCTCCGGATGACCTGGAAGGAAGTCTCGACGTCTTTAAAAGGACTGCTCAAATTCACCTCAAATCAGCAACCGTCGTATTTTCGTTGAGTCTTTTAAATTATTTATAATCAATAACTTAAAAATATGTTGCGCCGCCCGTTCACGGACTGACGAAATCTTGTGCAAAATGTCATATCTACAAGAAATTCCAGAAATTGGGCTTAGAAACCCCCTGACTTTTCCACAGCTTTTCCACAGTTTTTGTGCAAAAGTTTCGGCCTTGGGAGAGCATCCTCTTTCCATCTATCAGAGCCCCCACTGTTTAGCCAAATCGATCAAGCTGTAGCCCTTGAGAGGCGCAGGTATGAAAGAGAGGATGAATATGATGATGACGACAATGCCGAGCACCTGACGCGCCCGGGATAATTTCTCGCTCTCATCGAGGACGCGAGGGTGTTTCAGGCCCAAGAGGAGGATCAGCAACGCCCAGACCACCCAGCCGACCCAGAAGAAGACGCCCATGACGAGAAAGACGACGATGAGCAGGCGGGCCAAGGGCTTTGACTTGCGGCCGATAAGGGCGTAGGAAACGTGTCCGCCGTCAAGCTGGCCTACGGGGAAAAGATTGAAGGCGGTGACCAGGATCCCCACCCAGCCGGCAAAGGCGATCGGATGGAGAAAGAGATCGCTTTCCGCCGGCGCATTCCGGAACATCAGGCTGCTGATGAATTTGAGCAGGAGGGGCTCTCCGAAAACAAGCGTGCCCTCCCGAGGGACCGGAGGAACGATTTTAGACAGGGAAAGGCCGTAGATGAGAGCCGGCAAAGACAGACAGAAACCCACCAGAGGACCGGAAACACCGATATCAAACAGCTGTTTTCTCAAGGTGATCGGGGACTTGATCTTGATGAAAGCGCCCAGAGTGCCGATAAGCGTCGGAGCCGGGATGAAATAAGGCAGAGTCGCGTCGATGTGGTAGTGGCGGCAGGTCAGATAATGGCCCATTTCGTGCCCTAAAAGAATGACGATCAGGACGGCCGCGTAAACGAGGCTCAAGCCGATGACACGGGGGTCGCTAAAGACATCCGCCGTCAGAGCAAACTGGGAATCCTGGGTCAATTCATCAGAGTAGGTGTAGCTGGCGCTCCAGGTGAGGCCCACAAAAAAGGCCGAAAAGCAGGTGATGATGAAAAGAAGAATATTAAGCCAGGACTTGTTTGTTTTTCTTCCCTCTTCCATTAACCCAATAATAAGAACAGGAGTGATGGACTCACTCCTGTTCTCGGCTGAGCGCTAGAAATATTCTTATTCTCCGGTCAATCGGCGGTACTTGGCCATCAGGGCGTCGCGGCTTTCCTTGTGCTCGGGGTCAGGGACGCAGGCATCTACCGGGCAAACGGAAGCGCATTGAGATGTGTCATAGTGCCCCACGCATTCCGTGCATTTCTCCGGGTCGATGATATAAATCTCGTCACCGACCGAGATCGCCTGGTTCGGGCATTCAGGTTCGCAAGCTCCACAGTTGATGCATTCTTCCGTGATCTTATAAGCCATAAATCTCCTCCTGGTTTAAGTTGAAGAATTATTATATCTTATTTGTCTCAATTTACAAGGAAGGCTGCTGGGCGGCTTCTAATTTCCTCACTCTTTCCGCTGCATCGAACCCGTAGTAAGACTGGGGGAATTCCTCCTGGACTTTCTTATAAACCGTCATGGCTTCTTGCCTCTCCCCTTTTCCTTCCAAAGCCGCAGCTTTATGGAAAAGGATGACGTCGAGGGCATAATCCTTGGGTTTCTCTTCCACGATCTTATTATAGATGGCGATGGCCTGATCATAATTCTTCTCCAGCGAGTTAACCTGGCCCAGCAGGTCTTCGGCCTGGTAATACAGAAAGTCCTTGGGCCCGGACGGAATCTTCTCCAGGGCGGCCTTGGCTTTCGCCAGGTCTCCCTTGTCAACCCAATAGGTCGCCACGAGGACATAGCCCAAACGCGAGAGCTTGCCATTGCCGGCCATTTGCTCGAGCTTGGCCAGGTCTTCCGGGTTGGTGGCCAGTTCGGAGCGGAGCTCGAGGAGCCGGCTGAGGACCTGGCTTTCCTTTTTGACGTTCTGGGCCTGGATGAACCGGAGCCCGAAATAAAGGAGAACAAAGAAAACGACCGCAGCTCCAACGATAATCATCTCCTTGGTCCGCTTCTTGACGAACTGAAAAACTTTGGTCAAAGTCGAGACAAATTCATCTCCCTTGAGTTGCTTTCTGACAATTTTTTTCATCGGTCGCTCCTCCCGGCAAAGTGAGCCTTAAGCCATACTTTTTACCACAATCCTCCCAAAAAGCCAAGATGTCGGATGGGTCCTGTCGCGGCGCCGCCCATCTCACGCATGTTCGGTTTTGTGTCCCCAAATTTTTAGGGAAACAACTTCTTCGCCAGGGCGGCGACGTTCTTGGCGTAGCCTTCGCAGCAGTTCAGAGCCCGTTTGTCGGGCCGGCCGATCGAAACCGGGCCGTAGTGATCCCCGCGGCAATCGCCGCGGACGACCATCCCGTGGATGAGCAGGGCGTTGAGGATGCCGAGGATCGTCGTCTCGTTCCCGCCGCCCACGTTGGCCGAGGACGAGAAGGCGCCCCCGACCTTGCCTTTGAGTTGGCCATGGAATTTAACGCTTTCATCGAGGAGCTTCTTGACCGGCCAGGCCATAGAGCCGTAATAAGTGGGCGAACCGAATAGAAGACAATCGTACCGCAAAAGGTCATCGACGGCCGTGTCTTCGACTTTTTTCACGTCGACGTCCAAGCCCTCAGCCCTCAGGGTATCGGCGATCTTCACCGCCATTTTTTCAGTATTCCGGGTCTGCGAGTAATAGCAGACAAACGCTTTGGCCATGTTTGTCTCTCCTTTCTTCTCCTAAAGATTATACCAGGAAAAAGAGGACCATAAAAATGAATAAATCCAAGAACACCGGGGGGCTTGCCCTCTCCCAGTTTGATATAAGCTTCTTATATTTCAGTCCGCTTGGGGTCAAACCTACACAATTGACAAATTAGCCTTATCTAAAGAGCCAAAGAAAAAAGTGTCAATTGTGTAGGTTTGACCCCGCCACATTTGTCAGAACCGCTTCCCTGAAGTGCCCTCACGCCATCTTATTATCCACCGAGCTTCCTAAAACTGGGAGAGGGCAAGCCGGGGGGGAATTGCAAGATATTCCCGTTTGGCATAAAATATGTATTAGCTAACGAGGAGGATGCCGTGAACTCAATGAGACATATCGCCCGTATTTCTCTGGTTATCCTGGTGCTTTTATCGGCCATCCCAGGATTTTCGGAAAAGAAAATCATCGAGAGCAAGTGGGCCGCTCAGCCCCTCAGGATCGACGGCCTGAACGACGATTGGGATGGGGATGCGCTGACCCCTGAAAAAGGCTCCAAAGTGGATTACGCGGTCAGGAATGATGCTCAGAATCTCTACGTGCTCCTTGTCTTTAAAGACCCGAAATCCCTGAGTACCATCAACTCCACGGGCATCACCCTGTATTTTAGTCCAGAAGGGAAAAAAACGAAGGACAACGGCGTTCACTTCATCAAAAAAAGGGTCACGCCTGACGAGCTCATTGCCAGCCTGGAACAGCAGGGTGAGGTTTTGACAGAGGAGCAAAAACAGGGGATCAAAGCAAAGCCCGCACTGATCATGTTTGCTGCCGAAATGGTAGGGAAAAAAGGCCAAGAAGCCTCTGAAACAACCCCTGCCCCTGGGACCTTGAGGCCGGGTTTCAAAACCGGACAGCAAGATAATGAGGTCATCTATGAATTCAGAGTCCCGCTGGCCAGGTCTAAAACATATCCCGGGGGAGTCGGTGCTGAGCCCGGTCAAAACGTCACTATCGGGTTCGAATGGGGTGGATTGACCGAAGAAATGAGGCAGGCCATGAACGCCAGGGCCAGAAGTGAGTCAGGCCGGGGTGGGGTGACTGGCGAAAGCTCAGCCGGCAGCGTGATAATCCCCGGCAGAGGTGAAGCCGGACCTCCGCAGGACTCCTCCATGGCCATCCCCAAAAAATATTCCTTCTGGGCCGTAGTCAAGCTCGCTCAGAACCAGTAACTTATAGCGTTTTCAAAAAAGCTAAAGCAGCACCGCTGGAGGCGCGGATCACGACCAGAGCGAACGACGACATTTCCGTGTATTCCACCATCCTATCTACCAACACTAAATGGAAGAGAACCTCTTTTAAGAAAGATAGCGGCGGGGACAAGAATGAACACTGCCTGGCTAACTCGCTCTTATTTAACGAATTAGGGAGAAGTACCCCTGGCCGGACTCGAACCGGCGACACATGGATTAGGAATCCAGGACCCGGACTGATTCTTTTTAGCCTGAGATAAGCGTATGTCATTTATTCGCAAGGTTTTTAATAGAGGACGATATAGGTGGATAGCGGAAGGTTCGCCTCGGTTTTTGGACACATTTTGGACATACTCGCCATAAGACGGGAATGGGGCTTTGGGCCGCGGCCGGCCACCGCCGCAGTTTCAGGCCCATGGTCACATTTTGGTCACAGTTTATAAAGGCCCTTATCTTGACGCCGCCCCCAGGAAGTGATATTTTTGCGTCACTGAGGTAGCTGAGGCGATAAGGAGGGACTTTGTAGATGAAACGCATGATTTATAAACGTATGCTTATGGGTTGGTGGGTATGTTGCTTGATTGTGCCGTTGTTTATGTTCAGCTGTACTGCCGGGCAAGAGGTTGAATGCAGCAAGAAATACGTCTTCACCATGGATTGGTTTACAATGAACATCCCCGTATGGGAGAAGGTACTCGAGCCTTATAAAGACAAGCCAAATATCCGATACCTCGAGATAGGCGTTTCCGAGGGCAGGTCGCTCCTCTGGATGCTCGACAACGTACTCACTCATCGCACAGCGAGGGCTACGGCCATAGATATAGAAATAAGAAAAGCCCTGCTGGATAATTTGCGTATCTCGGGAAGCAAAAGAAAGGTCAAGCTCATAAAGGGCAGATCACAGGAAAAACTGCGCTGTCTTAAGTCTAATTCGTTTGACCTAATCTATATAGACGGCTCCCATGTTGCCGCCGATGTGTTGGTTGACGCGGTGCTAAGTTGGCCGCTTTTGAGGGATAGCGGGCTGGTGATATTTGACGACTACATGTGGGAAAGTGGGAGCCGGCCCCTTGAAATGCGGCCGCAGGCGGCCATCGATGCCTTTATGACCGTGCATAGGAATGACTTGGAAATCATCCATTCGGGCCGTCAGCGCATTCTCAGGAAACGGACAGACCGGGCTCCTTATCTGTCCCTCGGCCAGTATGAGTATTATTGGGGGGAGAAAAACCTGTACACGCCAGGTCGGAAAGAACTGGTTCCACTGTCCGATAAAGAAAAGGAACTGATCGGGAAATTATTTATGAGGCGCGGGTTCGGAGAGGTAAGGTTATCACCGACGCCGGAGATGCTGCTCGATCCGGACTTCATAAAATTAAACGAAAAACTCAAGTTCAATTTTTAATTCCTCTTTTAGACCTCGAAATTATCTGCCTCTACGGTGTTCGCCCCGACGTGCGAGATCCCATCCGTCACGTTGCCCCTGGTCCTCGCGCCGTGGATATGATTATAGTTTCCATTATTCATTTCCCTGATCCCGTATTGTTGAGTGGGTGTCCCCTGGTCGTCGATTGAGACGACGCCGGAGATCTCGTTGTAAAGGCAGGCCGTGCCCGTGTCGTCTATCCGCACGCCGTCCCCGGCCCCGATTTGGCCATTATTCCGGCATAAAATATACCCGACGATGGAGTCAAGTACCCCGTCCTGAAGCCGCACGCCGTGGTAGCCGTTATAGGCCGCCACGCCTCCGCAAATAACGATGCCCTTCGAGGTTTTAACCGAAAAACCGTTCTTGTCGTTATAGAGGGCCCGGTTGTTGTTTAGCGCGGAGCCGTCGACTGAGGTCAGGGCAAAGCCGTCGCCCCCCATCGTTGTCAGCTCGTGCGAGTATTTGACTATGTTGCCCTCGAGTGTGTTCGGATAATTCGTGATCTTGAACCCGCTCCCGTCGTAGGTGGTATGCCCCAGATTTCCCCGGAAGATGCAATCGCGGCCGTCCGTCGAATAGACATGGTGGTTCATGGAGTTATAGAATTTGTTCGCCTCGATAATAAGCCCCCGGCAGAGTGTCGAGCTTTCGCCGTCGATATTCAGGGGCGTCCCCGAGGCCGACAATAGGATCCCCTGGACGCATTTCAAGATGCGGTTGCCGCGGTAGTGGGAGTTAGCCGCAGCCTGGCAGCCGATCGCCGCGTGGTAAGTGTGGCCCGTTCCCGGCCAGGTCGAGTAATTTCCCTCGATGGTATTGTTTTCCAAATTGACGTTGTAGCTTTCCTTGATGAAGACTCCATAGGTGTGCGGATTTTTGAGATAACAGTTAAACAGGCCTCCCCCATAGGTCTGGTAGAAATCGACCAGGGCCGGCCCGATGGAGCCGTCGTCGGTCACGGTCCCGTCGCCCTCGATCATGAGGTTCACAAAGCGGACGTTTTTGCCCGTGACCTTGAAAACGTCCGTAATGCTCGGCGTGTAGATCCTGGAGCCGTTCCCGAGGCCAAGGATGGTGATATTGTCGTTGGCCACGGCGAGGCACGGGTTGGGCGCGGCGGCCTCCACCATATAATCTTCCTGGGGAATCATGAGGACGCCGCCGGACGTCATGGCCGTCAGGGCCGCCTGGAGCGAGCTATATTCCCTGACGTCGACATAGGGTCCCCGGAGAAACATATCCTCGATCTTGTAAGTCGTCACCCCCACGCCCGAGACTTCGATGTCGTAGCGGCCGGACCTCGCGAAAAACTGGAATCGTCCGAGCGAGTCCGTCTGGAAGGGGTTGTCCTTCTCTATTGTGCCCTCGATGTTCGAGTAGATCGTGGCCTTCGTGGACATGTTCGCGAGATAGACGGTTACGCTCGTCAGGATCGGCTTGCCCTGGTCGCTCAGAACCGCGTCAAAATGTCCTATCATGGCATCCTCCTATTAGTAAAGCTCCAGGTGCAGAAGGCATCTTCCGCCGGCGTTCTGCGGCTCCGTGATCTTGATCTCATGGAACCCGTCCGAGGTGATCAGGTCCGTGATGTCCATCTCGCCGGTGCCGGTCGTGACGAAGGCGTGGCTCGAGGTCCCGTCGCCCAGGGCGGCCAGGCCGCACTTCGCCAAGATCTGCGAGGTCTTGTCCACGCCATCGATGTAGACCTTGAGGGCGTTCGGGTAGGTCTTTGGCGACCCGCCGGCGTTGGCGGTCGAGCCCGTGATGGCGTCGCCGCCGGCGGCAGCCATATCGCCGGTGATGGCTACGGCATCATTGCCGGCATTACCTGTGTTCTGTAGACTGCCCTGGCTTGTGAACCAATATTGGTGGTAATGATTGGGCTGGGTGCCGGCAAGAGTCCCCTTTCCGTGCACGTGTGTCGGCTGGCCGAGGCTGCCGGCGCTATGAAGGTGTTGCTTGAGCTCCGAGTAATAGGCTTGGTGGAGCTTGGCGCCCTTGAGCTCTAAGAGCACCTTGCCCTCGGTCGCGGCCTTCTTGAACCGGAAGAGCATCGAACTCTCATCCTCGCCCGCAGAGTTATAGACGACGTTGTCCTCGTGAAAATAACGGAGCGGGTTCGACCGCCAGGCGAAGTTATTGAGTGACGAGAGGAAGACCGCGATCTGCCGGTCGGTTGGGGTCCCGGCTGGCCAGGAGATCTTCGTGTTCAGGAACTCCTCGAGGACCGGCGAGCCGGTCGCCTTGTAAACAATTTTAACCTGCTTCCCGGCATCGTTCTGGTTGAATTCGACAAGGCCCGTTCCCTCGCCGTCCGCCGGGGGGTAGTCGACCCGGAATTGGCTCTGGGCCGGTGCGGTCAAGACCTCCGTGAAATATGTGCCGGTATCATAGCACCAGACCGTAATCGAGGTCGGCGTGTTTTTTCGCGGCACCTCAAGAAGTTGGATGAGATAGGGTGACGATGCCGGGATGTAGAGATTATCCTCAGTCTTGTCGATGGCCATGTCGGCATCGGTAAAAACATTTTTCCGCCAGTTCGCATAGCTTTCCTTGAATCTCTCGGTTGGTAATGGCATCTTAGTCCTCCTTCATAAAAGTTCCAGGATCGCGTACTCCCGGACAAATTGTAGATTCACATCGGCCAATTGGTGCTGGACCGTGACCTTGAGGTCTTTAGCCGCGCCGCTGTCCTCGGAGGCCGTCCCGTGAATGGGCGAGTGCGACATGATCACGCTATCGGCCAGGTCGCCGATCCCCGCGGTCGCGCCGTCGTAGTCGCCGAGCGCGATTTTCCCTCCCAGGATCTGGGCATTCGCCGCGTTCTGGTTGACCAGGAAAATCGACAGAAAGAAGGGCCTCGAGGTCGTCGCATTCGGGATGGCACTGATAATGTCATCATAAAGCGTCGTCGCCCCGAACTTGATCCTGATCGTGAGGTGTCTCGCCGCGCCCGTTTGATTGTAATATCTCCCGATGATCGTCAGTCGCAGCACCCCGGTTTCACCGAGAAGCCCTGCAGGCACCGTATAGCTGAAGATATCTCTCTCGGTAATATCATTCGCAATTATGAGCTGGGTCGCGGCCCGGTTCTGGACCTCGACCTTATCCTTGGCCGTTTCCGCGGAGATCTCGGTCGAGAGCTCCTCAGTCCTCTTGTCGCTCAACCGCTGCTCGTCATCCATGCGCTTGAGTTGTCCGACGAATTGCTGCTCGAAGGGGATGAGTACGGCGCCGCATTCGATCTCGCCCAGGGTCCCGGCCGATGAGATTCTGTAGAGCACCCGCTTCAGCGGGGCCGTGTAGGTCGAGCTGTCAAAGGTCGTGATCACGATCTTACCCTTGGCCTCGATCTTCGCCTTGGTCGTATCGAAGAGCACGTTCTTGATCTTCGCCTTGACCTTCGTGTCCTTTTTCTCCGCCAGGACCTGGCCCGCCCACTGCAGCGCGTCGGCGGTCGACAGGATGTCCGGCGCCGTCACCACCTCCTCCCGGAGGCCGTAGGCGGAAATTGAACCCGGGTCCGAGACGCTGCCCACAATGTTCGTCCCGCCGGCCTGAATCTTGCCGTTCTTGACGTAGAGCTTATTCCGGATCCCCTGCGGGTCCTCCTCGAGATCGATGTCCTGGAACTGCCGGCCGGCCCAGTACCAGTAATGGGGCTCGGTGTCGATCGCCCGGAAGTAGAACTCGCGCGCGTCATCGACTCCGAACTCGTAGCCCTGGGCGATGTTGGCGAGCTGCTGCAGGGCGTCCTTGGCGAAGGCATAGTCGAAGGTGATGTCCGTGACCGTGTAGGTGGTCGCTTCGATTTTGCTCGCGTTGTACCCGATCTGCGTGTTGGGCGCAACGATGTTTTGGATGATATCCTTGATGATGAGACTGACCTCCTGCGATTGGTAGGATTTCGTGACCGTCACCCAGTCGAGCTGCTCGAAGAACCCGAACCCGATGTAACGGTAGGGCGGCTTCTGGCCCGGCTTCGGGGTCGTCTGGATGAACCCGGAGAACCAGGGCGTCGTGTCGAAATAGGGATGGACGTCGACGCGCGTCCGGTAGGTGACCGGGAAGGGCGGCAGGGAATCCAGGACAAAGGAAAAGGCGCCGCAGCCGAAGTCCATGAGCTCGAACTCGATCTCCGAGATCCTGCCGAGCTGGACGTCGGCCCCGAGCTCCCCGACCTTCACCTGGGAGACATCATAAAAGATGAGCTTGAACCCCTTGACCGTGAGCTCGGGCGGGACATAGGTAGGTATGCCCGTTTTTATGCCTAATAATCTTTGCTCTCGGAGCCGCTTTTCCTCTCTCAGTCTCGGCATCTTAGATCCAACATTCAAAATACTGCATCGTGATTTTCACGACCGCGCCGGTGTACTTGAAGAGGTTCGACCGCCCGCCGAGCAGCCTCAAAAACATCCCGCTGAACTTGCTGATGATATCCGTCGTCCCCCGCTTCACTGTGCCGTTGACGCAGTCGACGGTGACGGTCGTTCCGCTTGTGTTGAGTGAGTCCTGGATCCTGAGCTCGCGGGCGCTGTCGGTCTCGTTCTCGAGGCGGAAGTCGGGATTGTCGGCCAGGTTCTCGAAGATGATAGTCGGAAAGACCTCGATCTTGCCGCCGATGTCCCATTGGAACTCGTAGGGCGAGCTCGTGATCGTGATCTCCTTCATCTTCGCCGTCTTCCCGTACCAGAACGGGTCCACGGCCAGCATCCGGATCGTGACGATGCCGTAGTTATAGCCGACGTTCGAGGGGTACTCGTGAGAGACCTCTTCGATCTTCCGGATCCTGATCTGCCGGTCCCGGTTCTGGACCTTGAAGTCCTCCTTGATGATCTGCTCGGCCAGGGCATCCCATTTGGCGTTGTACTCGGAATCGGAGAAGGCCCAGATCTTCCCTGAGATCTCGATTACCCGCTGCGCGAACATGCCGTCCGAGACGTCCTTGGCGCCGTGCGAATAGGCAACATCGAGCAGCGCGCTTTTCTTCGCGATCGGCTCGGACCGGACCTCGAAGGTTTTCGGCAGATAGAATTCCTGCCCCATGCTGTCGATGATCTTGATTTTTTCATCCGCGGCCTCGACATAAATCACGGGGATCGCCATCAATACCTCCTTCCCTTAGAGATCGCCTGCTTGACTCGCTCAGCCAGGCGCTGCGAAATCTTGTCGACGTCGCCGGCATTCTGGATGTTGCCGTAGAAATAGTTGGATTGCCGAATTGTCACTGCGCCGCCGGCCATGGCAAAAGCTGGCTTTAAATCTTTTAACGGGATGACCGCTTCTCCCGGATGCAAATAGGCTAAAGTCTCCTTATTGATAATGCCACCCTCGGCCAGGGGGATCGGCTGCTTGGCGATCAGTGCAACTTGCACGGCCCCCATGATTCCCACGGCTATCGCCAGGGGGATGTTCGGGAGGGCCTTCACGACGGCAGCCGCGGTATTGACGATCGCACTGATTAGGGCGACCGCCTTTTCCTCGATGGCCGCCTTTCTTCTCAGCCTCGACTTCTCACTCTCCAGGTCTTCAGCGATTTTCTTCTCGGCGTCTGCCTTCTCCTGCTCGAGTTTGCTCATGGCCGCATCGCTTTCTTTTTTCAGCGCTTCCAGCTTTGCGTTTTTGGCCATTTCCAGATCGGTCAGCATTTTCTCTCTTTTTTTCTCGTCCTTGACGTTCCTCTCTATGGCCTCGACCTTGGCTGCGTATTCGGCCTCGGCGGCCGCCTGGGCGTTAGCCGTCGTTGAGTCAAGGGCCGACTTTTTTGTCTCATATTCCGTGTTCACGGCCTCGGTCTTCATCTTTTCTTCATTGTCGATCCTGATGCTCTCGTTCGTGAAGGCCTGGGAAAAGAGATTGTCGATATTTCCCACGAGGGAGGAGATCGCGCGGGCGATCTTATCGACCATCTCGTTCTTCCAATCTTGGAAAATCTGCTTGGCGGTTTTCTTCCCCTTTGCGATAAGGGCCGCGTAATATTTGTCTTCCTGTGCCAGGAGCGTCGCCTTTTGATCCGAAGAGAGTTTCTCGGAGTCTTTGATTTCTTTGACTCGTACCTCGTGCTCCTCTTTGATGTTCTCCCTTACCAGGCTCCATTCCGACATGGTCAGTTTCTTGATCGAATCGGTGAACGTTTTCTTCTTCGCCTCAAAATCTTTGAGGGCCCGGATGCGCTCGACCGTCTGCGCATCCTCCTCATCAGCGATCTGCTTGAGGAAGCTTATTTTGTCGGTGAGCGCCTTGTCGTCGATGGACTTGACTTGAGCCTCATAGGCCCGGCGAGCCAGCAGGAGAAGCGCATCCCTCTCCTTGCCGGCGGGAATTTCCTTATTGATCTGATCCTGCCTTTCCTTGAAGGTCGCCTCTGCGGCGAATTTCTCATAGGCATATTCGGACAAGGTCAGCTTCTGGATTTCATCCGTGAGACTTTTTCTTGCGGTTTTTATCTTATCCGTGGTCGTTTCACTCTGGCGGGAGAGATCGCCGAGATGCTTGAGAAACTCTTCCAGGTCCTTACTCGCCTTGTCATAGGCTACGCCCTGCTCGTCCACAGCCTCGCCGTGTTTTTTCAGCACGAAGATGAGTTGCTCCTGGAGGTTCTTCCCTTCCTTGCCCGCCAGGATCGCCGCCTTCATCGCCAGGGCGTTCCCGCTGTACTTCTTCTCCAAGTTCATGAATTCCTGCGCGGTCATCCCCACAATCTGCCCGGCCTCCATCATCTCTGTCATCAGTACCTTATTCGCTTCATTGAAGACGCCTTCGGTCCCCGCGGCCTCCCTCATCGCAGCCACGAGCTTATAAATGACGTAGGTGGCCGCCCCTATGCCGGCGATAACAAGGACGATCGGGTTTGTGGCCAAAAATATGAATGCTTTGGCCAGTGCCATGACGCCGCCTGAGATTTGAGGCAGGACCATGACCATGGGCCCCAGGATGGTCGAAAGCGTTCCCAGCCCGGCGATGATCGGAATCAAAGTTGAGGCCAATTTCTTATGCGACTCGAACCAGGCCATGACCGACTTGACGATTACGCCCACTTTTTCGACGAGGGGAATAAGTATGGGGACGAGCTGAGCTCCGATGACTTTCATCAGATCGGCGAAGCTCGTCTTGAGTATCCTTAACTGGCCGGGAAGCGTCTGCCCCATCGCCGCCGCGGTGCCCTTGAAATTCAGGTCCAAATCATGAAGGATAGCGTTGAAGTCGCCCGTTTTCTTGGATTGATCCGAGAGCACGACCCCGTATCTCGCCAAAGATCCCGCCTGGCCCGTGAACCCCTTGCCCAGGGCGATGGCTATGGACTGGAGGTCGGCCTGCTGGCCCGTCGCTTTTTCCGTCGCGGCTGCCATGTCAAGAAGCCGCGGCGTGATCGCCGCGATCTGGCGCTCGTTAAGCTGGAAGGTGGCGAGCATCGCCATGGCGCTCTTGATCTCATCATTACTATAGCCCGTCGAGGCCTGCAGAGAGGAGGCGTACTGGACGAGCATCTCCGCCCCGTTCTTCGCGGCCCCGGCCACATTCGAAAGGGCGGTCTTCAACTTTGTCGTTTGTGCCTCCGAGCGGGCACTCTCCTCGATCGATTTAGTGAAAAAGGCTGTCAGAGCGCCGCCGACAATAGTCATCGAGGCCCCGATCGCCGTGAAGGTCTTTCTGTGACTCTCCAGTTTCTTTTGGGCGTTGTCCAACCCCTTCTCAAGCGCGGAGGTATCGACCCCGATCCGGATCAGAAGCGATTTGATGTCCATTATTCAACCTTCAGCTTTTCTTTCAATTCTTCCAGCTCTTTTTTCGCCCCTTCCTCCGTCAGGGCCTTCTTGCCCTCCGTCTTAGGATAGACTTCCGGCAATAAATCCGAACCGGCGATTTCTTTTCCCGTGAGACAGCTTACGATCACGCTCCCCAGCCAGGCAAACTTGCGCCATTCGCGGTCCTCCCTCTCCTTGAAGTGCTCCTTGAACTCGGCCGGCGTTATTCTTTCGAAGTCTTCGTTCGAGATTCCGAAGGACCGGGCGAGCTTTCTTTCTTCTTCGAAGGGGTCGATTTCTTTTTTTTTTGGGGCTCGCCGCCGAAATCCCTGGTTATAGCATCCGACACGATGTTGACGATATCGGATATCGTGTACTCCTCCGGGATCTTGTCATCGATGAGCTTCTCGACCTGCTCGGCCGTGAGCTGCGGGTCCTCCCAGGCCAGGCCGGCCCAGGCCACGAAAGGCATCTCGTCGACCTTCATGTTGAGGATGTCCTCGACGGACCGGTCGCCAAACTTCTGCCTGATCAGGCGTGCGGCCCCGAAGCCGTATTTAAGACAGCGGGGTCGGTCGAGGTTCAGGACATAATCCTTCATGGCAGCTCCAGGGCGGCAATTGTGAGCGCCGTCACACCGCTGTAGGTGAGCTGGACCTTGCTCAATGGGTCGTTGAACCTCTCCTTCGAGAAGGGCCCGATCATCCGTTCCTCGCTCGCTGGGATGGCGACGGCGACGTCATGGTCGAAGCCCTGGCTGCAGAGGGCCTGTGAATTGACGGTCACAGTCTGCGGGGACGTGTGCGCATTCTTGACGTGGATGAGGACGCGGCCGCTGTTCAGGAAGGCATCCCCTCCCGCGCTGGCTGCGGCATAGGTCGGAGTGAGCCCGGATAGAACGATATGCTGGACTGTTAAGTCTGACACTTCTTCCCTCCTTTATGGGGTGACGGTGATGATGCCATTCGACTTCAGGGAGAATGACGCCGTGGCCGCTCCCCCTTCGGGTCCCTTGACGGGGGCCTTGGTGAGCCGGAACTTGCCCTGATAGGTTTTGGCCGGCGTGATGAGCTGGAGCTGGAGTTCCTTATCCTCCCAGAAGCCTTTTTCCATCTCGAGCCAGCCGGCGTCGTCCTCTATGAGGAAGCCGTCGAACTCGAGGTCGATGGATTTGTTCCCAGGCAGGCTCTCCTCCCATCCCTGGGAGTCCTTGTCGGTGACATCCATGGCGCCCAGGTTCTTCGTCATCGTGGCGTCCTTCTGCCCGCCGACTTTCGTCCAGACGGGCGAGCCTTCCGTGCCGGTGTTGACCTTGATGAAGACATCCGTTCCTGCAACTTTCATGGTTTTTTAACCTCCTCTAAAATTACCTCGGGGATTCTCTTCAGGCGGAAAATGTAGCGAAGCTCCACCTTATAGAGAACTTTCCCGATGACTCTTTTGACAGCATGCTGGACGGCATGGAGCCAGACCCGCACGCCGTCAGTCTCTACTCCCTCCGTTCCGATCCCGATCATGTAGTCGAGAAGGGAAAGCGCGTCTTGATAGCCTCTGGAATAGATCGAGACGGGAAGGGCGATATCCTCATCCTCATTCCACTCGCCGGCCACGGTCAGCATGGTCCAGGGCATCTCGACCCAGCGTGGGATGTCTCTCGTCTCGTCCTTATCGTCAAAGACAGAAAGGCCCTGGATTTTCGACCTCATGATTCCACCCAGATTGACAATAACGGGCGGCCTCTCAGGTTTCGATTTCTCCTCTCGAGCCAGAGGCTTCCCCCGCTCATCAACGAGCGTCGGTGGAGCCGGGGCCTCTTCCGTGTTCCCGACCTCCTCAATCACTTCGGACTTATCTTTTTTTTTCATGGGTCACTCCTCCTCAATGAGATACCACCAGCGAACGACCGAGTGGCGCGTCGATTCATCCTCCCTGAGGTTCGTCACCCCGTCGAGCTTGTCCCGGATAATGCGGAAATCCGGGCTGAGATCGAGCTTCCGCTGCGTCAGGGCGATGTATATCTGGTTCAGGATATCCTTCGCCTCTTTCATCCCGGCATATTGGGAGAAGATATGGAGAGTCGACGTCACTTTCAGTACATTCTCTCCCTTGGCCGACTCGTCGACCGCCGTGGTCTCACCCAGGGCGACGAAGGGATAGGGTGCATCGTCGGGGACGGCGTCATAGACCGGAGTGCTGAGTGAATTTTTGAGGCGCTGGTAGAGGGCCTCCTGGAGTGCGAGTTCCGGCGATTTCATTTCTCGAGCTTCCCCTTGATCCTTTCATCGGCCCCCTGGATCGATTCCTCGAAAGCCGGCACGAGATAGGGTTTCGCCCTTGACCGCCGAGTCCCGAGCTCCACATAGGGCGCATAATCCGTGACGGTGCCGACCTCGGCCTCAGCGCCATCCTTCAGGATATCGGTCGTCATTGACCGCAGCAGGGTCCCGGTCACGACCGATTTATTCGCGATCAGGTTCTCCTTGGAGCGCCTCTCCGTGGCCTGGGCGATACTCTTAATCTCCTCCTTTGACAGGGTCCCGCATTTTTTTGCGAGTTCCGAGATGGCTTTATTGATCTCCTCCATGCCCTTGACTTCGAGCTTGATCTTCATTCCTTCGACTCCTGGACGTAGATCTTCAGGAAGATGCCCGCCTGGTTCCAGTTATCCACAAGGGAGATCGAGAACGTCCTCCCGTCGAGCCTCATTCGATCCTTCTCCGTGAGCCCGGCGAAATAGGGGCCGTAGACAACGGCGTCGGCGCTGATCTCCCGCTTGTCCAGGTAGGCCTGCTCCCGGGCCCTCGGCGACTGCATCCGGCACGGCCAGCCCGTCTTGAACGGTGTCCAGACCTCCTCGTGCCCGCCTATGCCATCCTCGGTCCTGCCCGTCAATCTCTCGAAGTCGGCCTTCAGGTTGCAGAGCCCGTTCATAGAAACACGCCCCTCCTATTGATGTAGCGATGGAGAATCCGGTCCGCGTCCAGGATCCCCGTATAGACCGGCGCCGGATTATCGTAGCGGTAGTCCCCCAAGGTCTCGCTTCCCTCGATGAAATGCTTATAGAGCGTCTGGTCATTTTCATCCCTGACCATAATGATGACGGCCTTCTTGACATCCTCGGGCGTCGGCTTCCAGCCGCACTTCCCCAGGACTTGGACATTGCTCCGGCCCTGATCGAAGATACCATCATCAGTCCGCCAGACCGAATATTCGTTGAAGGCCCAGCTTCCCGCTGGCAGTGCCTCGCCGTCGATAAAGATGGAGCTCACGTCGAGGACCCTGAGCCGGAGCGGCAGGAAGAGCTTGTCCTTGCCGTTACCGCTGGCCTTGAGGTCGAGATCCTTCTCGTAGAAAACGTCGCGGGTGATCCTCTCGACGTCCGCCTCGGCCCTGTCGATCCGCGCCTGCTTGGCTTCGTCGCTCAGGCCCGCCGGCCAGTTGTCAATGTCAGTCTTCTGGATGTAGTTCGACATGCCTCCGCACTCCTAAAAAAAGGGAGCCGGACTCGCTTCTACTTCTTGCCCTGTCTCTTCCCCTTGCTCCTATTCTGCGGCTGCTGGCGCTGGGCGATCTCCTCGACTTCGATGTAGGGGAATTTCTTGAACTCGGCCACGAGTCCCTCATCCTGCGTATCAATAAACGAGTCCTTCTGCAGGAAGACGGGCTGTCCCTTGTACGGAATCTCGCGCGTCGGCCCGAAATTCCAGGCTCTGTAGCTCATCACCGGATCTTGAGGTTCTTGATGAAGACGACGGCGTTCAGGTTCTCGACCGCGATGTCGGAGCGAATGGAGTAGAAGAAGTAGGTCGACTCCTCGGATGCCTTCCTCTCGGTCTCCATCTTGATGTCCCGCTCCAGCCCGATGATGAAGTTCTCCTTGTGCGTGAGCATGCAGTCGGCCCCGTCGAGCGTGACCTCCTTGACGGTCTCGGCATCGGCACCCGCGTGCGCCCAGACGAGGTTGTCCACCATCGTCAGGGAGATGCCGGCCTGAATCGACGCGATCTTGCAGATCTCGGACTTGTACTCGAGCCCTGCCTTGAAGACGTAGACGTAATCGCCGACCGTGAAATTGTCGGTCGCGGCGGTGTTGAGGACCTTCTGCTCGGCAGCCGAATCAGCGTCGACTGTCGTGTCTCCCCCACTGGCCACGGGCACCGGCAGGTTCGTTGGCATGAGCGGGCAGCCCACGATCGGGACCTTTCCGAATTTAAGGTCCCCGCCCTCGATAATGGCCTTGTCTCCGACGATGGTCGACCGGGAAGCCAGGGAGTCGACGTAATCCTGCTCGAGCTGGTCGTTGACGAAGAAGCGGAAGTTTTCGAGGCCCAGCCTCTTGTACTTGGATGCGAGTTTCTTCAGGGCCTTGGAGAACTTGAACTCCCAGTTATAGGGAGCGGCGGGATTCTGCTCAGCGATGTACCCGTTGGCCAAGGCGAAGTCGCTCGCGCTGCGGCCGTCCAGGATGGTTGCTGACCCCGTGACCAGGTTTGTCTGGTTGAGGATCCTGTAGCGCCAGCCGTTCCAGATGTCGAAGATGTCCTTCGGGGTCTGCCCGTCCGGCGTGGCGTATGAGCTGTAGTAGGCCTCGGCCAGCTCGTTCCCGATCTGCTTGGCGATCATCTGCAGGAGATGGTCAACGAAGGCCTCGCCTTCGATGTTGTCCTCGAGGTCGTCGTCATGGACTTTGACCCCGCCCCGGGCCTTTTTCGAGGTCAGGGCGATCAGGTTCGCCGTCCCGGCGGTCTGGTACTTCGTCGAATCGAAGGCGGCTTCCGGCCACATCACCCGGCCGGTCCCGAGCCCGATGGCCCGGACGTTCTTGGTGGACTTCGCCATCTTGACGAACCTGGCGTGGTCTTTGAGGACGCTCTGGTCGATGACGTAGTCCAGGAACTTGTCCGCCTCCTCGGCCGTGAAATTGATGGTCGAGGGGAAGAACCCCTTCTGGATCGCTACCTTAGAGAGCAGTTGTTTGGGTGATTTCATGGCTATTCCTCCTTCTGAAAGAACGAAGGCCACTTGCCCGGCTCCGGGTCGCCGTCCTGGCCATCGAGGCTCTTCTTGATCCCGGGGATCTCCTCGACCTTCTTGACTCGGGTCTCCAGGCCGTCGGCGACCTGCTTGACCGCGTCCACCTTCCCCGCGAGGTCCTCGGAGCTCCTCTTGACCTGGCCGGCGATGTCCTGGAGCTGCTTCTCGATGCCCCCGAACTTCTTCTCGAGCGTGTCCTTCTCCTCTTTCTCCTTGGCCTCCCTGGCCTTCTTCTCTTCATCTGTCTCCTTTTTGGGGGCCGGGTAGCCGTAGCTCGCGAACTTGGCCAGGGTCGAGATCGCGGTCTTCACGTCATCGGGGAAGTCGGCGACATATTTACCCAGAAGGCTCAGCGCCTTCTTGAGGGCGTCGACCGCATCGGCGCCCAGTGCCTTCAGAGCCTCGGTCTCCTCCTTGGAGGCCTCGCCTACGATTGCCTTTAGAAGCGCAATTAACTCGTCCATGTCTTGTTCCTCCTTGGTGACATAGAATCTCTTGCGAATAGCGGGCCGCTCGACGAGGCTGACCTCTTTCGGTTTGATGTCCATCAGTCTGCGGGCCACGTCTGCACCTCGGCTATTCGGATTCTTTCAGGTCAGATGAAGCGTCGCCGACCCGTGGCGAGCTCCGATCGGAGGAAGGGACTCGCTGGCGTCATCGGCTTGTCCGGCCGGGCTCCCCTGCGGGACTCCGCCAGGCACAAGCGATTTTCAGGCGCCCTTAATTTGCACCTGCGTTCAACCCTAATATAAGGAGTTCTCTCTTGGCGGTCAAAAAAGTGAGGGGGTTTTCACAAAAGGTGAGGGAAGAGGATGGATGCTCAGGCCTCTTCCATCGCCGTCCCGGCCAGCGAGAACCCGGTGAGTTTCCCTTCCTTGATTTGCTGCCAGACCGCCTCGTTGTTGATTCTGAGGGTGAGATACCAACTGCCCTTCTTAACGAAACGGCCGTTTATCTTGAAATCCGCCGGCGCGAGGAAGGATTCGAGGATCCGGATGGTCGGGTCCGGCTCCCCCCTGTGGCGGACCTTGAATTGCTGGGAGTTTTCCATGAAGTAATATTCGGCCTCCCGGATGTCATCCTCCGAGGCCCAGTCTCCCTGGCCGTCGACTGTGTCCGGTTCGTAGACGATGCCGCCGGCAATGTGCTGGTCCTCTTTGAAGATGAAGACTTCGAGGTCCTTTTGGACCGGCCTGGCGAGCGGCTCCTTCGATTTGATGACGCCCTCGGTCCTGAGCTTCTTGCGTTCCTCCGCCCAGCCGGCCTCATCGTCCCATTCGCGTCTCTTATACCAGCCGGCTGGCATGTTGCAGACCTTGCCTATGGGCTCCTCCTGGCCGCACATCAGGCAGCGAGGATGGCCGTTGGGGAACGTCCACTGGGCCCTCTTGAACTCATGAGGCTTCGAGGCCTCGGGCTTCTCCTTGTTCTCGTTGATGCGCTCGGTCTCGGCAACGTACCCGGGATCGTGCTCCCGTTTCTCCATGGGCTGCTTGTCGTCGTCATCGTCCAGCCGCCTGACCATCCACATCCGGCCCTCGGCCATCGGGACATAGGCCCAGAGGAAGTTTCCGTCGAGATAGACGCCGCCGTCGAAGTGGAATTTGTAGGCGTGGCCGTCCTCCTTGGCGTAATAGATGGTCCAAGTGAACTTGTCTATCCTGATCATCGCGCCGTACTTGTTGGTGGTGGCCCCTGGTTCCCCAGGCTGGAAGATGTCAGGCTGGCGGGCGCCGGCTTCCATCCAGCCGAGCGGACCCTGGATGGTCTCGCCCCGGGGCTCGTCCTTGTGCGGCACCTTCCAGTCGCTGCGCAGGCTCTCGCCCTCCTTCTTGAGCTTGTCGAGCTTCGGCAGCCCCTCGAGGTTCCCGATGAAGATCTCGTTGCCCTCCCAGAAATTCGCCGTCCCTTTCCTCAGCCTCATGTCCACGTGCGCGCCGGCGTTGCCGATCGCCCCCAAGAGTACGGCCCTGAGCTTCGCCGGTTCAGCCGCGGCCACCCGGATCCTGTCCCCGACCTTCTTGAGCTCCCCCACCTGCTTCTCATCGAGTCCCATGATGTGGACCTGGGCGATGCCCGTGCCCTTGTCCCCCGCCGCGTACGTCAACCTGCCCTCGGCCTTCTGCGCCGTCCGGCCCAGCCGCGACAGGGCCAGGGCCTGCTCTCTCGTCGTCAGCGCCGTGCCCCCGGCCTTCACTTCCCTCGGGATGGGGTTGTCCCAGGTGAACTTGTCCTCTTTCTCGTCGTGCTTCACTTCCGCGGCCGCTATCTCGATGACGTCGCCAACCTTCGCCTCGAGTGACGTCGCGTAGGTCCGGCCGATCGGTATCCCCTGGGCGATTTCGCACGTGTAGATCCAGCCGCCGCCCTCCTTGGCCTCCTTGCCGGTCACCTTCACGGCCAGGCTCTTGAAGTTCTTGAATTTCGCCCACTCCTGCGTGTGGCCATCCAGGGGGTATTCGGAATTCACGACCTTGCACATCGCGCCTTCCGAATGCGCGACGGCGGCGCATCGCTTCACGGCTGATCGGAAATCGGCTTCCCTGTGGGTCAGGGAGGACTGGACCCGCCGGACAAGCTTCTCGTCGACTTTCCCAAAGAGCTCCGTTAGCGCCTTCTGGCGCTCCATCCACGGCTGGTCATTCAGCGGCTTGCCATCCCGCCACAGGCAGTCGAAGCACTCGACGATGGCCTTGAATGGCCCGGGCTCCTTCGTCGTCAGATAAGAGGGCATGTCCCTCCGCTCGACCTTCTTATCCCCGAGATAGACCAGAAGCTCACCGTCCAGGATGAAGTCGCCAGGATAACTCTCGAGTTCCTTGACAACGTCAGGGAGCCTGTCAGCGAGGTCCCTTTGGGCGTCCTCGGAGAGAATCTTGACCTCGTCTCGCCTCTTGTGGACCTGGATCCGGAATCCGTCGAATTTCGTCTCGACGGCCACGCCGGGCTCCGGGATGTACCCCTGGGCCCAGGTCGTCCAGAGGACGTCTATGTCGGCGAACTCGTACTCACCATACCCGCCGCGCGACTTGAGGGGCGTGAAGGGCCGGCCCAACGTCAACGACGTCTTGTCCACGGGCCCGCCATCCTGGGTGCCGTCGGCCTTGGCGATCCGCCCCTCGTCGACCTCCACCCTCTGGAATCCGTTCTTCGGCCGCAGGACCAAGTCGAAGACGGGGATGTAACTGCTATGCGGACCGGTTTGCGACCAGACGAAATGCAGCCGATCCGTTCCGAGTTCCTTCAGAATCCGGCCGAGCTTTAAAATCAATCCTTCATCCCAGCCTTCCTTCCTGATAACAAGATCGATGTCATTCGCGCCCTTTGGCGAATTTACATAACTGCCGCCAATCGAGACAAAATCGGGGATATAAACAAATTCATCGAGGGCCTGAGGAGAAAAGCCGTAGAGGACGCCCTTCATAACTTCCCGATCGATGTCATAGATGTTCTGCCTCTCGATCCCGCGACTGTTCATCTCGCCAATGAGGATCCTGTAATGACTCAGGAAATCGGCGACCTCGGGCCCGTGTCTCTTCGAGAAGGTCCCCTCCCAGAGCTGGATGAACCTGAAGCGCAGGTTGCGGAGCTCCCGGTCATCCACCTTTTTGATCGTCTCGGCCGAGATGTCTTCTATCTTCATGACGCAGCCCCCCAGGCGCAGCGGCAATCGCAATGGACCGGCAGGATCCCATGGGCCTCGGCCACGGGATAGCGTTGGCCATCCAGCGCCGCGCAGACCGGGCAGGCGCCGGGAGCGGCGAGGACTTCCGCTTCCTTCACCCCGAACTCCTCGTACCGGAAAAGCGTCCCCTCGTCCATCGCGTGCGCCGTTTCCGTCCTGGCGATATTGTCCGCCCGGTAGCGCTGGAGCTTCTGGGCATAACGTTCGATCCGGCTGAAGCGGTCCTCGTCGGTCAGGCCGGCCCACTTCGGGCGGGTGAAAAGCTCGGTCGAGTAGCGGCTGACTGCGCCGGCCAGGCGGTCATTCAGCCCGATGATCGGACGGAGCTGCATGTTGATAGCCGGCATGGACAGCCCTTGCTTGAGTCCCGCAGTGATGATTGAGCGCACGGCCTTCTTCGTCTCGTCGATGATCTGCTTGATGATCCTGGCGGCGAAGAGCTCGGCCCAGGTGACGGCCTGGGTGTTGAGCACCCCGGCGGCCTCCTGCTTCGAGACGCCCGCCCGCTCAGCCAAGGTCTTCAGAATGTCCAGGTAGGCAGCCCGGAGCATACGCCCGCCCTTCGTTTCCATCTCCTTCCAGTCCAGGAGCCTCTCCTCGTCCGGCTCCTCGAGTGGGACGGCCTGCTGGCGCATGAACTGGATCCATCCCCTGACGCTCGACTCGAGCTTCTTGCGGACTCCCCCTTCGCCCGCGAGGGCCCGAGCGCGCTGCCGCTCCCTGTAGCCGGTCCGCTTCAGGAATGCGACGACAAGATCGTGAAGCTCAACTAACTTTTTGCTCATCGATCAATTTCCTCAGGCCCCTTCTCAGCTCATCGAGGGCGACCGAGAACTTATCCCCCTTCTCCAGTCCCTCGCTGCCCACGGGGACCAGGCTCGAGTCGATGTAGAACTGGTTGCCTCCCTCGTAGGGTTCGCCGATCGAGAGCCGGTTGCGGACCTCATTCGGGTTCATCGACGCTATGCGGATGAGAATGTCGCAGCGCTTGACCTCCGCATCGATGTCCCTGACGTCAATGTCCACGAATTCGACCCTGTAATTGACCCAGCCTCGGTCGAGAAAGAGCTTTTCGAGAATCTCCTCGAAGGTCTCCTGGAGCGGCTCCACGACCGTGGACAGGTAGGTCTCGGTCGCCTCCCGGGCCGTCGACCCGCCGAGCGAACCGGTCTCCGTGATCCCGATCCTGTAGCCTGGCATGGAATGGGCCGCCAGGACTTCGTCGCGCAGGATCTTGAGGTAGATTTTGAAGGCCCCCTCTTTGACTTCGGTAACAAGGGGGGTCCAGGTGGCCTTGCATCCCTCGGCCACTCTTAGGACGGCCGTCTTATGAGCATTCTCAGATCTCCTGATTTCCGTGTCGAGGAAATCCCTGAGCTTCTCGTCGCTGCCCTCCTCCCAGTTACCCTCGAGAACAACGATCGCGGCCGGGACTCCGTAGTTCTCGAAGAAGGCGAGGTTATAGTCCCGGATCCCGATCAAGGCCATGACTGAGCCGACGGCGCTCAGAATCGGCGGTACGCCATAATAATCGGACTTGGCATAGTAGGATTTATGGTACAGGAGCTCATTCGCCTTTTTCGCCTCGCTCAATCCCTCTTTCCCGGCCTCCCCGGTATCCTTATCGATGTCCAGCTTCTCGCCATACGCCTTGAACCAGACCTTCTGCTGGTTCCGCTGCTGACAGAACTTCTTTCTCGACTTGTGGACCTTGAAGGTGTGCGCCGGCACGTGATAGAGCTCCATGCCCTGCCCTCCCAGACTCCGGACGACCTCGAGGCCGAGCCATCCGACCGATTCGAGGTCGATGACGGACGCCTGGATGATGTCCCTCATGGACTCATCCGGGTGCTTCGTGTTCGGCTTCCGGAGAAAGGCCTCGATCTCCTGCCTCTCTTGGTCGACTTCCTCCTTCCCCTCCTTCAGGACCATCTTCCAGCCAAGGCCGGCCGTATCCTGGGCGATCTGCCGGACGCAGCGGTCGAAGTAGACGTTCGAGTCCATGAGCTGGAGGAATGACTCCGGAGGGAACGGCGGGCTGACCAGGCCCAGGTGGAAGAACTGCTTCTCCTCCGCCGAGACCTGCTTCGAGTCCTTCGTGAGCTCGAACTTCCGCAGCTCCTTTTGGGGGACAAGCTTTTTCTTGCTCGTATAGACGAAGACCCTGGATTTCTCAGGTTTAGACACAGACATGGCTCACTCCCTTTGGCTTGACCTCGGCGAAGGCATAAATGACCCCCTCCGCGCGATCCGGACTCTGGCCAAGTCTCTTCTTGATCTCCCCCTTGTCGACAATCTCGATCTGGCCTGCGGAATTGCGCTTGTACTTGATGGCGATGAGCTGGGCGGCCAGAATCGGGTCGCGCGGCAGAGCGATATCGTCGAGCAGCTCCCTGAGCCCCCAGTGGATCTCGGCCCTCTGATTCTTGAACATCATCGGATTCCTCGGCTTCGCGCTGCCGTGGATCTCGACGATCTCAATCTTTATCCCGAGGGCCTTTTCCTTTTCCTCTTGAAGCTCCTTGAGCCTGTCGACGACGCCGGCGCCCAGGCCGTCCGCGTCCACCTTGACCGCGACCCTGACCCCCTTGCCCCAGACCGGGACGATCCGGTCCTGAACGCAGTGCCAGACCTCGCCCACGGTCCGCATCGTATCGTGCCCGCGGGCATGGCTGAAGATCTCGACCTTCGCGCCCTCCCGAAGCGGGATGACGGTCTCGTCATCTCCGAACCGCGCCACGTCGACCCCGATCTCGACGGGCAGCGACCGCTCGACCTTCCTCTCCATCGCCTCCTTGATCTTGAGGTAGAGGTAGACGCTGTTGGACTCTTCGACCGCCGACCAGTCGCCTTTCAGATATCTGTTCTGCAGCTCCTCGGGCAGAAGCTCGCGCATCCTCTCGATACAGCCGAACGGCAGGTTGGCGATATTGTCCGTCCAGAAGGAAGGGATGAAGACATGGTCCGGATGGATCGCCTCAATGAAACGCTGCTTGATCCAGCCCTCCGTCGGGTTGCAGGAGAGGAGAAAGAACGGCCGTAGGCCCGGCAGGTTGAGCCTGAGCCGGGTCCCCAGCATGAGGAACTCCTGTTCCGTAAACTCTTCGGCCTGATCGAGGGCGATCCAGCCGTACTCGCCCGACATGAACTTCTGCCAGTCATCGGGCGCATCCCCGACCCCGCCATACCGGATCCTCGAGCCATTCCAGAGAACGATGAGCTTCTCGGACCTGTTCCAATCCCGGACCAGCCGCCGATCCAGGAACTTCTCGAGCTGAGGCAGGACCGTGTCCCGAAAGGATGGCCAAGTCTTCCGCATGAGCAGCCCGAAATTGCCCGGGTAGTCGAAGCTCAGCGCCATCCCTTCATTGATCAAGGCGGCCGTCTTACCCCCCATCATGGCGCCTCCGAAGAGCTTGTAGGTCTCCAGGGCCTGGTGGAAGAGGAGCTGCTTCGGGTTCCTCCGCGGGTCGTAGATCTGGGAGAGGTCAACGGTGATTTCCTGCGTAGACATCCTAATCTTCTTTTTCCTTAATGAGTTTACGTTGGCCCTTCCTGGCCTCCCTCACAGCTTTGGCTAACAGTTTCCCTTGGCCGCGCATTGCGGTGGAATAGAGATAAGGGAATAACAGTCTTTCCTCTTTCTCATGATCGACGACCCGCCTCTGCCCTAAAACGCTCACGAGATCCGTGGCCAGGGCTTGGTCCAGGATGGCAATCCTCACAAGAATAGAAAAAAGTTCCGATCCCAGGCCGGAATCCACAAGCGAGACGAGCCTTTTAATGGCAAGAATCTCTGAGCCGAGCGCCGAGTCAGAGGTTGATTTGAATTGCTTGATGACAAGGGAGTCCAGCCCGCCGGCCAAATCTGAGATGGGAATCTTCCCTTTGATGCTCAGATCATCCGCGCCCGCGGCGGAATCCTGTATAGTTTTAATCGGCGACGACACGAAAATACTATCCGTACCTACCCCTGCATCCGTGATTGCGATAAGCGCTTTGATCGCTGAGATTAAGTCTGCGCCCGTGCCGGCGTCCAGAATGGCGACCCGGACCAGGATAGAAAGAAGATCGGCGCCTATGGCAGAGTCAAGAACCGGGATTTTGTTCAGGATAGAAAGAACATCCGCCCCCAGACCAGAATCGGAAATGGGAATCTTGCCTAATAATCCAAAAGTATCTACGCCGACGCCTGAATCCGAGACTGATAGTTTATTCAGGAGTGATAGAGCGTCCGAACCAATACCAGAATCCAAAACGCTTTTAGAAATGAATCCCGTTGGCACATAATAAATAAACGGCCTTCCAGACGCCCACTCTTTGAAGTCGGAATCCGTGGCAATCGGGCGACCGGAAATCCATTCCATTATGGGCAATTATTTCTCCTCTTCCTATTTCATAAGACTTTTTTCAAACTCTTTCCATAATTCTTCTTCAGCGAATTGAAGCTCCTCATCAAAATCTATTTCGTAAAACCAAAGTTCGCCGCTCTTATGAAAAGCCTCCCAGAAAGCCTTTTTGATAGTCTCTAAATCGTATTTTTTCTCTTCCATGATATCCTCTTAACTCACCACCATTTCGCCATTCACCCTGATAAAGTTAGCCTCATATTTTTTAAGATAGACGTTCCCGTATGCAATACCGTCTCTTGCGGGTGTGATTGTGACGGAAAAATCAGTCCATGTATCAACCTGGCTTATGACCTGAGTCGATTTTATTGTTGTTCTATTAGCATTTGCTCCATCGCTATAATAGCTCACCTCAAGATAAAGCTCAACCGCTGTTGGATAGACTGTCCAGGCAGTATCAGCTTTCATTTTCACCGTCAGCGTCTTCTGGACGGAGGCGGAGAGTTTGACCTGGAAAGGCGACTCTGTTTGATAACCCGATAAATCCAATGGTGCATAAATTCCGCACCCAGAGGATGGTTCTATTTTAACCGAGAAATTAGCATTTCCGGTTTTTATTGCCGCATCTCTGCTAACTTGACCAGGACCATATTTTACGTATCCATCATAGATAATCTGGTTATGGTCTTCCATGCGAACAATTACACCAGGACTTGTACCAATGGAAATTTTTGTAATATCCACTTTTGAATTTCTTATCAGAATAACCGATGAACCTATAATATCGATATCTAATGCACTTATCTGTCCAAATTCCGAATCAATAATCTCTACAAAAGACCTGGTTAAATATAATCCCTCAGCTGGGTTTGCAAGATTGCCTTTATTAAATTTACATTTTCTGAAAATTAACATTCTACAATCTTGAAGCTGATAGGCGATTCTTTCGCCATTATTTTGCGGGGTTGTCCATTCACATTCAACAAACTCAGAAAAGTAAAGAATCGATGATATCATAGTCTTTGTAATCGTTGCAGTCGTTGAGAATTTAACTCCCTTGTATAAATTTCCTACACTTTCGTAGTCATACCAAGTGCCATAATACGTAGAGGCTCCATTTTTAATATCAAGTCTTTCTATGTCCCAGTAATCATTACTATATTTCGTACCACAATAAGCTGCCCCATTAAAATCTATAATCGGAAGCACATCAGAATCGTCGTTCCACGGGTCATTAATCACAGAATCACAACCTATTATTGAAATTCTGCTGCCCTTGTTTCCGCTTTCATCAAAAGGAATATTTCCAGCTGGAATCTCTGTTTTATTTGCCCTGACCAGTGCAATATCGCCCGCTGACCTCACCGTAACAGTTGTGTATTTTTCAAGTGTCTTCCAGGCCGTCGTTATTGAAAGTCCGTCATTCGTGTCAAGGCCATCCACGAAGTCGATGTAGTAAGTTGTACCTACAGGCTTGCGGACAAAAAATCCCTTCTGCCTTCCCTCAATCTCATACCGCACAGCCCAATATTTATCGGCCAACCTCAGCACCTTCGCCACCAACGCCTTCATGTCGGACTTAAAATCGACGATGGAAATCCCCGCCCCGCTGATTAACTCATCCATCTCGTTAAGGCGGCGCTTGTATTCATCAATTAACCGCTTGCCTTTGTCCTTATATTGCTCAACCACGTCCAAAAGCTGCTGGTCATATTTATGCTGAAGTCCACGCCAATAAGAAACATCATTCTGCGCCGTCCAGGTGGTCAGACGAGCAGCGTTTATCTTGTCCTGGACATACTGCTGAAGTTCTAAAAATGTATAAGCCAAAATTTATCTCCGCTTATTAGCTTATCGATAACTCGATGGTTAACTCCCATGTCTGTCCGCTTGTCTTCGTGCCCTGCGCCGAGACCTTCCGGTTCAGGTTCTTCGCCGCGTCGGAGTTGCCGTTGGCGACCGTAAACTCGTTCCAGGCGAAATTCGCCTCGGCCGAACCAAAGGATGACTTCCATGTCGCCTTCTGGCTTGTGCCATAGGTCGGGAATCCTGCCTCCATAGCCTTATAGAGCTTATTCACGGCGGCCTGAAGCCCCGTCTGCGTGGCATCCGCAGCCGTGGCCGAATCGCCGACGCCCGTGTAGGCATTTGAGTTATCGAACTTCGTCCCGCCGGCAGAGCATAGGATCGTCCATAACTCGTTTATGCCCTCGTTCAGGAAAAGATTCTTCTCGAACTCGGTGAACTGCTCGATCCCGAAAAGCCTGAGCGCCTCCTCCTTGGAGTAGATGACTCTCTTTTGCTTGTCCTCATCCGAGGCATAGCGGGCGATCTTGAAGGTCGTCCTTAGTTTTCCCTTGTCTTGCATTTTCATTTTCACTCTCCCTTGAGTTTCTTGATCTTGACCTCGATCTCCTCGTTTGTGAGGCCGAACGATTGAAGTTGCCTCTTCAGGTCTTCAATGCTGACCTCGTGGTAGGCTCCGAGCGTGGGATCATAGACGGAGACAACCTCATCGGGTTTTAGGTTCTTGATAGCCATTTATCCCTCCCTAAAAAATCGTTTATTTTCTTGCTGGGGGCATTTTTTCCTTCCTGTGCCTCCATCGCTATTATCCCGTGATCAGCCTGAACAGGTCCTCGACGACCGCGTCATCCCTGTGGAAGTCGCGCCAGAACTGCTTCCTCCTCCACCTCGGCCATCCGAGCCGCGCCATGGCCACGTCGATGCGCCTCAAAAGAATGCGCGTCTTTTTCGCGTCCCGCCGAAGCAGCCAGAGCCGGGTCCTACGCCTTAGCTTTCTGAGCACCCTTCTCCTCCTGACCCGGCCGAGGCACGGCCGATATGACCTTTAGGATCACCCCGAGATCGCCGGTGACTTTGAATTTCTCTTCAAACATCCCCAGATGTTTTCCGAGAAGCTCAAGCGATTTCGGTTTATCCCAGAGTTCGAAGCGCACTTTGTCGTAGACCGTGACTTTTTTCCCGTCTGCATCCTCTTTGATGACGCGATCCTCTTTTATGCCCTTCAAAGCCCGGCTGGCTCGCTGGGGCATACCTTCGAATCCCCTCGCTCTCATGGCGCCGGTATCTGAGTCGATATCGATGTAGTCCTTGATATCCGAGAACCCGCAAACCGCGAGCTCTCTTAAAACCCTGTCCTGCGTGATCTCCGTCCGCTTTTCCCGTCTCTTGAGTTCTCTCGAAATCGCTTCTTGGATGTTAACCTTTGACAACAGACGCGCACCTTGCTGACGGGCCGTCTTCTTTGAGAATCCGGACCGCTCCGCCGCCCTCGTGGCATTCAGATCCTTTGGATACTCCTTGATAAATCTTCGTTGCTTAGGAGTGAATGTCATTTGCTCACTCTGTCCGACCGGGGGATTGCGGAGATGATCTTGATCATAACCCCCTGGGGGAACTCGAAATCATGCTTGTCTCGCCACTTATCCGGACGCCGGTTCTTCAGCCAGAAGATCTGCGCCGTGACGTCCGGGATCACAAACTTTTTTATCCGCCTTAAGGTCACCGGTTTCGCCTTCTCCTCCTCCTTGCCTTTGACCTGATATTCGGTCATGATCTCCTCGTAATCGTAACCCAGGGCGCGTTTCAGAAGTGCATTTTCGACATCGTCATCCACCGGAGATTTTCCCTTTTTTATGGACTCCCAAAACTCTCGGTACCTCTTTTGATATCTATAATAGGTGCCACCGCCAATCCCTAATTTCTTGGCTATCTGCGCATCAGTCATTCCTTCCTTGGCGTACTTTTCCGCCAGGACCGGAAATGTCTCGTTGTATTTTAATTTAGCCATCTCTTTTCATCTCAAACTCTGGTTCCCGGGGTCTTTTCATCGGGTTTTATCTCTCCACGATTGCCGACGTTGCGCGATCTCGGGCCGGTCCTTGCATTAGCTTGGGCTTCCTTCCCTGTTCTCCTCGAATGGGCACGAGGCGGCAGGTCTGGCGTATTTCTTCTTCCGTCTGTGCGCCGAGGGCGGCATATCGGCGGATGGTCGTGTCTACGCAGAGTGGATCGAGGTCCATAACATAAGCCACGCGGCCCTCCCGTTCGGCGCCGACCAGGGTGGAGCCAGAACCAGCGAATGGATCAAGCACACACTCTCCTTTTCGGCTTGAATTACGGATGGCGCGCTGGATAAGGCCGAGGGGCTTTTGAGTGGGGTGAAGCATGTTCGAACTGCCACGACGGTTCATCTCCCAAACGTCGGCCTCGAAGCGGCTTTCTGGGAAGTAATGGCGTCCGCCCTTCCAGCCATAGAGGATAGGTTGCGCGCTCTTTTTCTGGCGGGATGAACGGCCCTTGAGAAGCATCTCGTGTTTATGCCGGTAATCGCCCCAGCCGAGAGAGGTATTATTCTTGACCCAAACTATAGGAGTCGAGAAGGTCAATCCGGCTTGGTGGAGGGCATATAGGAAAACCGGATAGGAGCTATAGCCACTGCAGATATAGAATGCTCCGCCCCGCTTTGTGTTCTCCTTGAGTTGCGCCATGAAGCGACACGAAAACTCTATAAATTCCTCTTCCGTCATGTCATCGCCAGCGATGGTTCCGAGCTTAGAGCCCTTGTAGGCCACATTGTAGGGTGGGTCGGTGAAGATGAGGTCGGCCTTCATCCCATCCATGAGGGCGGCGTATGCCCATTCCTGGGTGGCATCGCCGCAGAGGAGGCGGTGGGGTCCAAGATCAAAAAGCGCGCCGCGCGGCGTGGAGCTTGTCTTTTCTGGCTCAGGGACGATGTCTTCTTCGGTTACCGCGATGTCCGGACCGAAACTTGTCATAAGGCGCTCGAGAGAGATGGTTGGACCGATATCGATACGGAAGTCCTCGAGATCGATCCCGTCCCGGTTCGCGAAGAGAAGCTCGGCGAGGGCCTGATCATCGTATTCCCCGGCGCGGTCGTTATCGCTGAGCGCGTATTTGAGCTTTTCGGCCTCGGTCTTCGCCTCGACCACCGAAACATCGACCTTCTGGGCGCCAAGTTCCCTAAGGGCCCGGATCCGCATGTTCCCCCCGAGGATGATATATCTGCCGTTCTCCTGAGTGCAGACCAGCGGCTTATAAATCCCGAGTTCCGTGATCTGCTTCTTAAGCCGATCGAAGTCTTTCCGCTTTATTCCGCGCGGATTCTTCTCCCAGGGCTCGACCTGGTCGATCGGGACACGTTTGATTTCCATCGTCAGTCTTTTCTGTTTATTTTCTGTTCGATCCGGTCGACCGCCTTCTCGACGTTCACCAGACGCGCGCCATGCTCGGCCAGCGTCTTGCCCTGCTCACCCAGGTTCCTTTCGATACATATTAGGCGCGCGCGGTCCTCAGTTAATTTTTCAAGGTGTTCTTTGCATGGCGGAGGATCCGTCAACTCTGTATTATTGATATGCTTCGACCTCTTATTGCTTCTTGCCTTGATAATCTGTAACGCGATCAGAACCGCCTGGCTCAGGGTCAGGATGATCAGCCAGAGGGTGCGCTCCATATCTATTTCCCACTTTCTGTCCGTAGCTTGGGGTCGCTCACGCCTTCATCTCCTTGAAGGGGTCCACGATGGCGTGGTCCTGGCCGTATTTTTCCTTCCGGAAATCGGCCACTTCCTCGAGCATCCTCATTTTGACATAGGCATTGTCCCGGATCGCATCCTCGACTGTCCTCGTCCCTGGCCCGCCACCGGCGGCATGGATCAGGAAGTAGTTATCGATCATGATGGCCACATGGACCGCCTGGCCCTTGGCATTGAGCCAGAAGACGAGACAGCCGGCGTAGGGGAGCCCCTGGATCCGGAAGCGCCCATATTTCTGAAAGAGCGCCTCGGCGCTGTAGTCCTCGTTCTCGTGGAAAATTCCGAGGGCCTTGAAGATTTCCATGATGAGGCCCGAGCAGTCGAGCGACCGGAAATCATCGCCGGCCCAGGTGTAGGGCGTCCCGATCCACCGCTTGGCGTACCAAACCGCCTGGCTGCGGAAATATTCCTGCTTGAGAAGCTGATCCTTCTCCATCCCATAAAATTTAGATGGATGAGTAGGACTAAGTCAAAAATGTGAGGGAATATCTATAATAGGTGAGGGAAATGTATAGGTCGGGGAGGTCAGGGCTTGAAGTTAATGACCTCACCGAACTGGTCAATCCAAATCTGTTTTTTAGAGTCCCAAAATATCTTATAAAATCGCTTTTCCCACTTATCTCGCAGCCAAAGTTCTTTCTTGATAATCTTATAGTCAGGGCAGGGCAGCTCCTCGAATTCTTTCACGATTTTATGGGGAATACGTCGAACATGGCCCACGATGCAACGCCACTCGTTTTCTCTCAGTCCGATCGCGCAGATGGGGTTATTGGTGCTTTTAATGATTTGATAATCTGAGAGCTGAAGGGTCCGAATGATCGCCTTTTTGATCTCATTCAGTTCTTGCTTGACGGCTTCTTCGGCCAATTTCCTCTCCTTCCTCTCTCGCATGCTCCGACCTTAGGGGCATGAGGATTGCAGAGAATATTATCTCATGCCCTTCAACCTTTGTCTCGGTCTTCAGCTTATAAGGCCATCCATTTATCACAAAAACCGAGTCCCCTGCGGGTACTCTAAACGTGACTCTTTTCATATTTCGATCTCAATGCTCCCCTATGGCTTTCCCCTAAACACCCTCCATGCTATCCTCAGGAGCCAAAGCGCGAGGCGCTTCCTCACCACTTTCGCTTTGTGTTCGACCAACCATATTTCAGGAATCCTCAGCTCATAGATGAATTGCCTTCTCGCTTCATCCCTGCTGTAAAATAGCACCGGCTTATTTATTTTAGAAACTTCCATATTTTTGCTCCTCAGCCGAAAAACGCCCTCCCCGATGTCTCATCGTTAGCCTCCCTCTGATGATATATGAGGACACCGGCCGGTTTTCCTTCCTCTCCTTCCAGAAAATAAAAACCTCGCCCCGCCCTGCCCTGCCATATCACATTTATTTGTGTTCATCCCAATCGACGATGATATGGCCTGCGTTGTTGCTTCTGCCCGGGTTCATCGCCATCGTCATTATCTTTCGCGAGTCCAGCCGAGAACATCCGCCTCTGCGCCCTCAGCAACTCACCCAAAATCTCAACCGCCGTCGCGAAGTCGCCCGGATAGTATCGGCGGCGCGAAAAAAACTCGGCATTCGAGATAAGTGTGGATAGAAGCGGTCCGTTGAAAAATGCACCAAGTGCCTGGCTCATCTTCGATCTGAGAAAGTGGAAGAATTCCTCCCGGCTCATGTAGCCGCCGATGGAGAAGAATTCCGGTCGGCTTTCTTGAATTCTCTCTTCGCGGGTTTCCTCTTTTTCAGGTGCCGGCTGGTCAGACGGTTGTTCCTTCCGTATTTCCTCTTTCTCGGGCATCATTTCGGATAATGCCCGCATGAGGCGCGCCCAAGTCAGCGCCTTTGGTTTGCCTTTCCCTGTCTCGATATTGGAGATAGTGAGATAATAGACGCCGCTCCGTCTCGCCAATTCCGGTTGGCTCAGCCCTGCCTTGAGCCTCATCTCGCGGAGGAGACGGCAGGGCGGACATTTCCCTGATGACTCGACATCGATGGACCTATCCCCGGACCGTAGCCGGTGGTCGGGAAACTCCGCCCTGTTTCTCATTCTTTATTTATCCGATTGGTCGGGGTCAAGTTCAAATTTGACAAGATAGAACTTCCCGACTTGGAATTCTTCTCCCGCATCCTTCGGCACGATAAGCATCTCGATCTTACCTGACGGAGTAGCACTTCCGAATGGCTCGCTCTTTGCAGGTGCAAGAGTAACGCGGAAAGCCGTTCCACCTTCCCAATGAAGAATCTCGGCTTTTTCACAAACATAAAATCGGCAAATAACCATTTTTTTTACCTCCTTCGTTATTCTTCGAATTTCCCGGACTCTCCGGGTTCTTCGGGCCAATACTGTTCGATATGAAAAAGTAGCCGATAAACCATTGACGCCGTCTGTAATGCCTCCTTCCGGATGGCCCCTCTCCCTCCGTTCTGATAATAAAACTGGAGTGCCGCCTTCTGCAGTTCGCCCGCCTCTTCAGCCACGATCGCCGCGGCATGTACCACGTCCTTGGGCCACCATGGAAATTTTTCCTGGGCCCGATGAATTTCCTCTATCACCTCGCACTTAATTTCTTCGAGCGTCATGTGCCCGCTCCCTTTTTGAATGCAGACTTCCAGCAAGCCAGCCATATCGGCGGCTGCGACATCATACTGAGCACGCCGACCCAGACCTTGCCGAACAGAAGCGCCGCCAGCCTTTCGCCCCAACTCATCTGCCAACAACTAATGATCGTTTTCCCATCCCGATAAATCGGCAGCGGGCCGCATTCATGGTCGGTCATGTCCGGCGGCGGCAGTAGCACAGAATTTTGCTCCTTAAATGAGATCGGCTTCATCAGTTCACCTCCTCCACGATCGCACTCGGGCAATTCGGATGGTCCGCCGGCCTCACCTCGAACACAAACACCACGCCGCAGCGCCAGCACCTCTCCACGTGCCAGCGCAGCCCGGGCAGCTCCGCGTTCTCGTAGACGAACCGCTCCCTGCTGTGCAGCCCGAGCCGGCAGAGGATCGCCCCGAGCCAGGCCTTCATCTCACAGCCGCCAAGACAAATCCGGCCACGATGCCGAGGGCGACCTTGCCGCCGGTATCCATGGCGCGGGCGAACCACGAGCGCTCTTTGACCCTCTTGAAATCGGCGAACTCGTCCTTGAGGATCTGGTACTTCTCGCCCCAGGTCAGGACCTGCCCCTCGAGGTTCGCCATGCCGGCCTCGAGCTTCTCGATCTTGAGGTCCTGCTTCTTAATCGTCGCCTCGAGCTTGGGGACATACTCGAACGTGAGCTGGCGCTCCCGGGCAATCCGGACCACCGCCTCGGTGAAGGCGGACACCGTGAACATGACGTGCTCACCATCGGCCGAGAGCGTGATCCCGTCGGTATTGAGCAGCTCCCGCGCTTCCGTCACCAGGTGCTCGGGCGGAAGATCGCGGAGCTGCTTCTCGCGGTCGGCGAGGCGGGCCTTGTCCTTGGCGCTGTCGGCCTTGAGGACGACAATGTCGGCCGAGACCTGCGCGAGCTCGCCCTTGATGGCCGTGAGTTCATCGACCCGGGCTGCCAGTGTTACATCCTTGTCCGCGATCCGCTCGTTATAGATCGCCTCGCGCGCCTTCCAATCCTTGGCCGCTTGGTGCGACCGGCCCCACTCATAGCCGCCGATGGTGATCACGATGATGAGAACGACCGCCAGGGCGATCGTGACCTTAGTCTGGCTCTTCATATCTCTCCTCCTTTCTCGCTGTTACCGCCGGCGCCTCCGAATTTCTCCATCTTCTGGACGATGCGTTTTGTGAGGTAACCGCCGAAACCTCCAAGCAGGCCCGTCAATAGCGTCCCGAACGGAGCCGCCGGTTTATAGGATGTCCAAAAGAACCCGACCATGAGGCAGACCATGAAGATCAGAAACGCCTGCCAGGAATGGACCGTCCGGTTATTCCCCATCGCCCTTCTCCTTACCACCGTAACGATGTTTGAGAATTCGCCGGAGGGTCTCCTCCTCCCGTCTGCGCCTATCATCGCGTCGCATCTTCATCGCCAGCGCCAGTATGCCGATGATCGCCAGTAAGACCACGAGCACGATCAATTCGATAATTCCCTCGTTCAATGACCCACTCATCAGAGTATCAAACCGAGAATGAAACCCAGGACGAAACCCATAAGGAACCTCGCCCAAAGCGGGTTCTTCTGCCAAAAGGAATTCTTGCCAAAAGCCCATTGAAAGATATTCATTTTTTCCTCCTTTTTAGATCCCGGCTCCGGTTGCGGAGTCGGGGCGGGCCCCGGGACCGGCTCAGGCACGGGGATAGGCGGAGCAGGCGGCTCGGGGGTGGTCGCTTCGAAAATTATCCTCATCGCCTTTGCCGGGGCCAAATAACTATGCTCCCATTCATTGCTTGTTTGATCCCAATACTCGTAGATAGGATAACCCCATTCAATCATTGTCTTGGCAAATCTTTTGGCATCTTCGACCCCGAGGCCCCTACCGAATTCTCCCTTGGGGGCGTTGCCGTCTCGTCCTCCATCACCGCTTGGGATAACTCTGTCTCTTGGAAAATTTCCGAGAGCCGCTTCCATGGCATCCCATTGTTGTAAAGTGACAATCCAATGGGGCGAGTAATAATGCCCCTGCTCTGCAATGGCTCTCCAGGCCGGTCGGGCGCAGGTGACAATGCGTTCTTTCCCGACACCTCTTTTCCCCAGCTCATCCACCAACCATTGATGCCAGGCAAAGCGAGGGTCTTTTTCGTTCGGAACATAAAACTCATTGATGGTTTCAACGAGGTAGTTGATGCCCGTGCTGTCCAGAAACGGGATGATTTTGTCAAGCCATTTCAGAGTGTGGGGATTCATGCCCTCGGTACAAAATCCGTGGCCCGGCCATAACTTTTCCCACCATTTCCAGTTAGTCCTCCAAGGGTCTTCCACCTTCCCTTCCCCGTAGCGAATCGACTTGCCATCCAGTATGGTCGCTATGAGGGTCATGTTACGTTTCGCCATAGCCTTGACAATAACCTCCGCCTCCGCAAAGAATGTCTCGTCCCACTCATCTGCGAAAATCGGAATGGAACGCTTCTTATCCTTGCGGTCGTTTTCCCACCTCACGACCCTGTATGGGAATCGGGGCCTAAAGATGTGCCAGAAGAATGCCCTGGCTCCCGTCACGCCAGCCCGACACCACGTGTCAAGGCCAGACTCCAAAGGTCCAGGCCGTCCTATGGCCCCAGGCCATCCTGCGAAGATTTCGCACTTATTCATTTTTCCTCCTTCACCTTTTCCAGAGTATGTGAATAGTCCCTCCCTTCATTCATCCACTGATTTGCCGTAGGATAAATCAGCAATTTTCTACCATCACTCAATTCTATCTCTCCGATTGTCCTGCCATGCCCGCAACAAGAACCCCTCATGTTTATTCTCCCATCTTGGAGTGCTTTCACTATAGAAGCAATACAGCGGTCAATTTTAACTACCTTCCATTTTTCATTTCTTTCACAAGTGAGGTCAGCGTCGATATGCACCAGAACATCAATGGTTTCTTTACAGGGACATATCGGCCATTCCTCTTTCAACGGCTCACTCATTTTTCCTCCTCCTCCTCGACCTCATGGCCGAGTTCGGCAAGCATCATATCTAAAATTCTTTTTATTTCGTTTACTTTCAAAATCGGCCAATCCATACTCCATGCTTCTTTTATTAGTCCTTCATATCTTTGCACAAATTCCCTGTTCACCTTCTTGTCCATGTTCTCGATGAGGCAGCGGATATGATTTACCCATTCTTTGGATGGGGGGTATCCTGTGGCCACACCATTTAATTCAGATTCGAGTTGTTCTTTATCTAATCTAAATTTGAATTCACTCATCGGCGGCCTCCTTTGGATTTAAAAATCTGTTCTATTTCTTTTGTCTTTCCCCCAATCATCCCTGCGATATCTTTAGCCTTAATGCCAGATGTCAGCAATTCCAGAATTAATAACCTCTTAATGGCTATCAATTCATCCAGGATTTTCGGTATCTCCCTTTCACTCAGCTTCCTCATCGGCGGCCTCCTTTATGTGCTTCCTTGACGCAGATGCGAACGACGGATTCATCCACTCGTAATTTCTCGCGGTTAAGATATTTAAGCCAAATAGAAACGGGTACAAATTTATTAAGGGAAGCAGTAAATGCCTGAAGTTTATTCTCCGCTTTGATACACCACCAAAATTCAGGTTTACTCATCGGCGGCCTCCTTTTCTACTTCCCTCAATCCACCCATCCCCATGACAACGCTCACATTGGATATAAATAATACACCTCTCTCCATACTCATCAGCGAATCTATCTGCCTCCATAAATTTTCCTTCTCCATTACAATTTGGGCATTGGATTTGCTTACTCATGGGCGGCCTCCTTTCCAAAATCACGGATTTCGCCAAGCAAATCCAAGGCATCTAATACATCCATCGCCAATGGTTCATCATCCAATTTCTCAAGATGCTTTTTTGCTTTTTCTTGCCATTCTCCCACCTTCTCGATGAGACGGCGGATGGCATCAATTGTCTCCAATTCTACCTTGGCTAAATCTGACAATGTTCCAGTGCTTTGATATGTCGAATCCATATAAACCGCAGTTCTTTTCAAGGCCAGCCAACGTAGCTTTTTCTCTTTACTTACCTCACTCATCTTTCCTCCTCATCGGTGGCCTCCTTCTCTTTCTTCGCACGAAGAAATTCCTGGACAGCATCCACATGTCTGAACATGGCATCTCGACGTTCATAGTAATTAATTATCTGTTTTTCCCGTTCTGTTCTATCATGTTCATGTGGTATGGGAAAACTCTGCGGAAACCCACAAGAACATAATGGCATTTCTTTTTTCTTTGCTTTATTCATCGGCGGCCTCCTTCCCCCCTCGCTTATTCCATTCCTCCCTTGCCCCTGCGATGCTGTCGGCAGGCGGGCCACAAGCCCCGCAGTCATGACATATTACAACCAAATCTACTCCATCTTCGCTGGTTCCCTCTTCCACTTCTTTTCCTCCGCAAAAGGGACACGGTAAAAGGTCTTCAAGTTTTATCATCTTTCCTCCTTATCGGCGGCCTCCTTTGCATGTTCAGGACAATAGTGTTCCCATTCATCGGGACTCGCCTTGAAAATATGCCATCCATGTTCCTTAGCCTGGCTGACGCATTCTCGAAAATCACCATCAAAATAGTCGGTGACTTTGCAATCAGGAAAATCACAGGTCATTTCCATGCGACCAAGCTCAGGTAGGTCTCCTCGCTCAAATTCAATGCTCATCGGCAGCCTGCCTTAATTTCCTCACGTATACAAATTGTGATTCGATTCTCCCGATAGGCTCAGGAGTACGTTTTTCTTCATGAGGGCAAATATCTTCTTTGCATGGAAAAAACGTGCCACCACAGATAGTAATTGCTCCAACGATTATTTTCCCGCACGAGCCAAAACAATATAGGTCAACCTCTTTTTTTTGAGCGAATGGCGAAACAGCGAATATTTTAACCTCGGTTTTTCGCTTTCTCACCGGCGGCCTCTTTTTCCCGACGCTTCATAAATACCTTGAAATCCACAAGGTTCGATGCGTTGATGCCTTCAGGATGTAACCTATGCCATTCCTTCCCTATCGCTCTACGGCGAGCAACGAAGGTTTGCCTCCGTTCATATCGTTCTGTCTCACTCATCTTTCTCCTCATCGGCGGCCTCCTCCGGCGGATCGCAATTCGGCCTCACAGTAAAGTAATTTCCTCCACCTATTCCAAAAGTTAGCTCGTCCACCTATCTCGGGTCTTCATTTTGCTCCCTGCACAGCTCAACCCATTCATCCCAGTGAGCGAGGAAAACTTTACCAGCACGACGATCGGTCATTCTGCCTTCTTTTCGGCTTCGGCATCCATGATTTCTTTTGTTCCTTCCGGCACCGCAATTCGTTTGCTGCCGTTGTTCTCTTTGACTTGTCTCAGTTCTTCATTGTCCAGCGTGGCGAGCTCTGCATCAATAATGTCGTTGATCCTTTTTCTGATCTCAACGATTCTAATTCGATATGCTCTTATCATTCTTTGCCTCCTTCCTCTTTGATCTCCAGAATCCGAATCTCGAGCCGTGGCGTCCGTGAGTACCACTTCATCTTGTCGACTGCGCAGACCTGGCTGTCGTTCCGGAAGGCGATGCTCTGGAGAGCATCCAGGACAACCTTCTCGATATTGTCCAGATCCGGCCTTTTCTTCGGCCGGATCGCGCCGGCCTCCATGAGCGCCTGCTTCCGCTTACTCTCCGAACAGGGGATCCCCAGGTAGGCGGAAAGCTCAAGGCGAATGGCAGAGGTAAGCGGTTCGAACCCCGGGTACTCGGCCGAGAAGCGCTCCCGGATCTGCGTCTCGTAGTTCACGGTCTTCTTGGGTGTATAAATTCCCCACTTCGCCCAGCGCGGCCGGCCCTTCCCCATGGGCTCACCCGGGACTGTCAGTGTGATCATCAGAACGGCGGCTCCCCTTCCTTTTCTTCCGCCGGGGCCTCGACCTCCTTCGCTTTCGCCCGGAGCTTGGCCAGCGAAGTCTCGATATTGTCCAGCCTCTCCCCGAGATCGGAGATCTCCTCCTTCCTCCGGTCGATTGAATCCTGGGCCTTCTCGATCTGCTTCTTGATTTCCGTCGCTTCCGTTTCGAGCGTGTTGATGACCAAATCCATGTCGCCGAAGAGCGGCTTCTGCGCCGGTTCCTTTTTCCCTGTCGCCAGAAAGCCCGCCTCTTCCAGATCCTTTTTCACCTCTTCCTTCAAATCGTTTTTCTTGGTCATGTTTTTATCTCCTCCATCCAGGAGGCGCCGGCCATAGCGTTCCCGGATTAGTTTTGTGACCATATCACCTCGTTGCCTTCAGGATCTCGTCCGGCACCTTGCCGACGAGCTCCACGCCCGACTTGAGGACCAGGTCCACGAGCTCGCCCTTCTTCAGCTTCCCCGGCTCCCTGCCCTTGAGGTTTTTCGCGAGATATGCCTTGGCCTTCGCGTCGGCGAAGATCTTGAGCTTCTTCCCGATTGCCATGATCTCCGCCTTGGTCTTCTTCTGCAGGTACTCCTCGGTCATGGCCCACTCCTTCTCGACATCGATCCCCAGGAACTTGGCCGCGGCGAACCGGTTCGTCGTCCCGAAGCCGCTGTAATCGCCGACGTGCTGCCCATCCATGACGACCGCCTTGACCGCTTTGGGGATGAGCTTGTCGATCTCGGCATGGGGAAGTGCCAGGATCCGTCCGAATAGGCGCTCCTCATTCCAGCGCTCGCGGAATTTGACCTTAAGCGCTTCCCAGATCGCATCCCGGGCGACCGAATTGCCATGGAGCGCGGCCACGAAAAGAAGGGTTATCATTTCTTGCGACGTCGGACCGAAACAGGCGAGGCGCGCCGGCAGTCGCTTCTCGAAAAAGAGGTCACGGAAATATTCGCCGTGCCAGGAGACCCGGACGTCGCCCGGCTTCCTCTCCTGTTTTTCTCTCTCCGAGATATCCCCCCGCATCTTCGCTGTCCGCGATCGCAGGCAGGCCTTGTTAAAGCACTCCTGCTCGTCGTAGGTCGAAACCTCTCCGCTATCCTCAATGACCGTCAGGAAATGGGGGCAGGCCTTGCACTTCTCGTCCGGCCGGAAAGAGGACTTGACGCTCTCGTGGTCGTTATAGCCGATCTTGTTTTTGAACTTGAACCCGGTCGTCCCGTACTTTTTGCGAAGCGGGCTCTCATCCCAATGTCCGAGGAGCCAGTCGTTCTGCTTCTTCTTGAAGCAGCCCGGGTCGAGGCAGCGCGACTTCTGCGCGTCGTCGATCCCGAAGAGGCCCCGCTGGACCATCGTGTTCTTCGGGCAGGCCTCGCAGCCTTCCGGCGTGATTGGGAAATAGGCCAGGCTGAGCGCCGGCGATTCATTGTCGATCCTTCTCTTCAGCTCCTCGACAGTGGTCTGGCCGTCCCACCGGTCCTGCTCCATGGCCAGCCTGAAAAACTCCTTGAAATTCGGCGAGGCCTTCACCCGGAGGAGCTGCTCGAGGTGCCCGTACCGGAGCCGGCCTTTCCTCCAAGCCTCGAGTGCTTGCCCAGGGAGCGCCAGCACAGCCATCCGCCGGCGGATGTACTGCGGCGATATCCCCGTCTTCTCCGCGAGGCCCGGGATCCCATCCTCGCCATGCTTCCCGACGTAGGCCTTGAAGCTCTCGGCCTCCTCGAACTCCGTCAGGTCCTCGCGCTGCAGGTTCTCGATCAGCATGAAGTCGAAGGCCTGCTCATCGGTGAGCTCCCGGATGACTGCGGGGATCGTCTTTAGCCCCGCCAGGCTCGCCGCGTGGTAGCGCCTCTCGCCGGCGACGATCTCGAAGCTCGTGTTCTTGAACTTCTTAGGCCTGACGATGATCGGCTCGATGACGCCCTTCTCCTTGACCGACGCCGTGAGTTCGTCGAACTTCGGCCCGGTGAACTGCTTCCTCGGATTCCTGGGGTTTCCCGCCAGGTCGGCCAGCAGGATCTCCCGATAATTTTGCTTCATCATTTATCTCCTTTTTCCTTTTTTGTTTCGGTTGTTTCCGATTCCGTGTGATAGATGTTGAAATCCCCCGTAAAACCGTGGGCCTTGAAATACCGGAGAAACCCGTTGTCTGTCTCGTTGAAGGTTCGGCCGCTAAAATGGTTGTGCGTGATCTGGATGATGTCCGATATCTTTTTCCCTTCTATCCTGGTCAAGGTGTCAAGCATGCGGGCGGGGTCGGCCGTCACCCCTCCTATATCCAGCGTGCTGTAAATGTAGATATCCCCGTTCCTGAATTGGATGAGGATCGACTCGGTGGGATCCTTAAAAGCGATCTTAAAAAGATTGAATTTTGAGACGTAGGTCTGCGAGCCGAGGAGGATAATGACAGCGAGAACGGCGCAAGATATAAATAGGCATAGCCGGATTGCCCCGGGCGAATGGTCGCCTTTGGACGGCCTGGCCAAAAAAGATGTCATCAGTTCCTCGAAAAATTCTCTATTTCGACCCGCTTCTTCACCTCCGGGAATGACTCCATCCCGAGGATGTGCGAATCCGAAGGGAAGAAATATCGCCACTGATCCTTGACGTAATAGAAAAAGGCAACCGCGCGCTTGTCCGTGTTTTTCTTGAAGATGACTGCGGCCGTGAATTCGGATAGAGCCTGGATGCCCTCAAGCTCGAAGATCTCACCGCCCGGATTTCGGTCCCGGAAGGGGTTTGAGAACTCCCTGGCCACGCGCTCGGCCTCCGCCTTGAGCTTCAGGGCGATGTCTTTTCTCAAAATGGGACCTCCTCTTCCTCCTCATCCTCGCCCGGCTGCCGTTCGTCTTGCGGCCTGTTCGCCTGGACCTGGCTGATCTTCTCCTCCACGAGGCGCCTCAGGCTCTCCCTGGGCACGGTCTTCTTTGCCTCGGCGAGCTTCCGGTCCCTGATGTCGGCCCGGGCATGGGACTCGAGGAGCTCGGCGCGTCGCCTTGCCATCCAGCGGTCGTGCTCCTCCTGGGTGTCCTCCCAGAAGCCGAGGGGGTTCCGTTCCTTGAGGCCATGGTGGGGCGGTGCGCCGCTTTTGATTTTGGCCTGCTCCTCGGCGATCTTTTTCCGGTTCGGCCAATATCGAAACACGGCCCAAGCCCGCCGGCCTTTGATGCAATCACAGAACTTCGCCCGGCCCTCTTCCAGATACATCCCCCGGTTCTCACAGCGCCCACAGAACTCCGCGCCAGCCAAGTCCTCGGGCGTCGCCCAGGTCTGGTTCTTCATCACATCATTGAGGGCGTCGAGGATCGCGGACGGGGAGGGAAAGACGTGACCGGTGTAGGGGCGGTGGGTTTGGATGACATTATCGATCGCCTTGATAAAATCCTCGGGTCTGAAATTACGAAGAGTATTAAAATATTCATCTGGTGCTGGACATCTGCCAAATATTTTTTCAAGCCTGGATATCTGTTCAGAATAGAAATCTTTATTCATTCAACTTCTCTCCCTTCTCTTTTTCTTTTTCCTTAACCAACCATTCCCTGACTCCGCCAGTGACGTTGCCTCGGGTTCCACCATGGTCTTGAAGCCATTTAAGCCGATTGACGATCGTCACCTTCCAGTTTATTTTCCGTTTTGCCTTTGGCTGGGCATCCCAGTAGGCGATCATCTCCTGGAGGACGATGTCGATATCGCAGCCGGGATATGTTTTGGCCCAAAGAGCTTTTAACTCTTCAGTGATCCCTTCCCATCTTTTTGGCTCTTCATCAAGCACCAACATGATCTTTGGGGGCTCTCTTTTAAGATTCTTATTTTTAAGAGAAGAAGAAGCAGAAGCAGAAGCAGAAGCAGAGCGTGTTATAACATCATGCTTAACCCTTGTTATCATTTTGTTATGGCTCTTTTTCATTTTCCATCTCGAAAGCATGCCCTTCTGGCCTGCCATCGAACGCTTATCTGAAATCTCTCCCTCCATCACCATACGCCTGTTATATATGAGGCCATCGTTGGTTTTTGAATAGACATCGTGTTCGCCGAGTTCGGCCAACAGAAGAATTATTACCTCCTCCTTTTCACCTATAAGTTTTGTTAAGGTTTTGTTATCCATTTGTTTTCCACCATCGAGTAGAAAACCCTTTTTTTTACTTCTCGCCATAATCGAAAGCATCCTCATCCATAGTCCCTGCGCCGCCAAACTACACGCTCTCAGGCCGGTGTCCGATTCAAAGTCCGCCCAATACCATTTCGTCCAGGGGTTTTTATCTTCTCGCCCGGTATATTTATCGGCCATTATGATGTCCTCTCCTTCCTCCCCGCCACGGCATTATGCCGCGCCTTTTCCGGCTCAGGTCAAGGGGCGGGCTAAAGGCGGGAGGGAAGAGGTCAAGGGAAAGGAGGGGTTTTGGGACGTCGGGCAAATCAAACTCACGGTCCCGCCTCGCCTCTTCCGCTCTCTCGCTCGGACTCCCGCCATGATTCTCAAATTCGCTTCTCCGGGTCTCCCCGCTTCTCCAGGATGGCCTGGATGACTTTTGGATCCTCGAGGTCGCACTCATCGCCACAGCCGCAACAGACCGCGGCGTACTCGGTTCGGACCCGGTGCCTGGTGAGGTCCCGGCATTTGGGGCAGTAAATGATGGTCTCAGGCATCGGGACCTCTCATAACGATGGTGGTCTCTTCGTAGGTTTCGATCCCGGGAATGGCCATCGCTTTGCCGAGCCGCCTGAAGACCTCCTCGACCTTGGCCCGGTCAACGCAGAGATAATCCCGGGGCACCGCGGCGAGGTCGACGACCCGCCATCTCAAATCCCTCCGTAGGAATGTTCCCTTGATCTTGACCGGTTCTGGAATAATCGCCTTCGGCTTCTCAGGGATCTGCTCAAGGATCCGGTCTGTCTCCTCGGATTTTCCTTCCTTCTCGGCCGCTGCCGCAGCTCTCAGGGTCTCGAGTCTCTTCCGCTCTGCCTCCTCTCTCGCGCGCCGGGCTTTCTCCTCTGCTTCTCTGTGGACCTGCTCCTCGTCCGCCATATAGCGACCCATTTCAGCCTTGACGATATTGTCTGCCTGGATGAGTGGCCCCTCGCACCGTTTTTTCTGCTCCAAGGCCTGCCTGTGCGCTTTATTTGTGCTGTCAATTACTGGATCCCAGGCTTCCGAAATCTGCATCCGTAAATCCCTTATGCCATATCGAAACTCGTTCGCGGCAATGAAGCTCTCTTTGTCCGTAACCTTGATCGTCTTGGCCCTTTCCGATAAACTGAGCGCTCGCTCCTCGAGTGTGGTGATTGCCGTATTATGGTTATTTGGCATCGGTGCCTCCCGCAACGAATTTAGCCTCCTCCTCCGCCTCTTTTTTCAGCCGCTCGATCCGGGTTTTGAAGATTTCGATGGCGGCCTCGAACTCCTCCTTCTTCGCGAGCTCGCCGATGCGTTTCTGCCAATTCGGCGCGAGCTTGGAGCCCAGGCTCTCGTACTGCTTGACGTAAAACTCGAGGTCCTGCTTGAGCTTCTTGAGCGCGGCCTGCTCGAAGGCCTTTTTCTCTTTTTCCTTTTTCTTCTCCTCCTCCTCCGGGCTGAATCCGTTCTCCGGGAAGAGGTCCTCGGGCTGGCTCTCATCAGGCGCCGGCAGCATGATCTCCGTCGGCTTGATCTTCCCCATGAGCTGGAGCTTCTTGAGCGAGGTCCCCTCGAGCGATAGCTTCATCGTGAAATGGCTGCTCGTCTTCATCTCCTTATCCTCGATTCTGTGGATCTCGAGCGGCTCGCGTTTGAGCAGGAGCGGGATCATGGCGATCCGGCCGGCGATACCGCGGATGAAATCAATTCCGCTGTTAATGTCGATGATGCTGTTCTTTGAGCTTGTGTTGATCTGCCAGACGGCCGCCGCCTCTTCGACCTCAGGAAGAATAAACTGCAGGGCGCCCACGGCCTTGCAGGCGCCCTTTTTGAGCAATTCGCAAGGGCAAGCGATTTTCTTCATCTCGCCTTTGTCGAAATCCCAGGCGAAGGCCTCGGCACCGTCACCCTTGCAGAGAAGGATCCCGTTTCCGTAACGCCGGTACCACTGCTGGAAAAAAACTTCCTCGTTCTCCACCGGAAACATGACGATAAGCGCCTTGGGCTCAGGGCCATAAACTTTCTGGACGATCTCCGGACAAACAAAATGGTCGACCTCGGCCGGATATTCGACCTCAACATTCTTCCCGCCCTTTTGGACGGTCTTGATTTTTTTGATTCCCAGGCGGATGATGCCCGCGCGGGGCAACCTCCGCTTTTCACTCAATCCTTGAATTGGCATTTTTATCTCCTTTGACTCGCAGAACATCTATAAAGGTGACGATTTTCGCCTGCTCGAGCACGCCCGCATCGATCATCCCATCCTTGATCGCCGCCTGAATCCGTTTAAGGTCAGGTCTTGCGATAAGCAGCCACTTATCGCCAACCACCGTGAGCAGGTAGTCCTCATCCAGAGTCGACTTTTTCATGACGCCGTGGATGATGGCTTGGCCGTTGACGGAAATCTGCTCAAGGCCCGTCGCTTTGAAGTAGCGCATGAGGATGTCCCGGAGACGCTCGGCTTCCTCGGCGATTTGCTTTTCCTGCGCTTTGAGCTCGATGTAGCGGGCCGCCGCGCTCTCGACCAGCTCCTGCTCGGGCGGTTCGATCGTTTCATCCGCGACGAACGCCGGGGCCTCCGGCCGAGGGATCCCTTCCCAGCAGTGCGCCTCATATCTGCAGTAGGTACATTTGATGGAATCCCGTTCGAAGGGCCGCATGGGGCATTCGCCGGACTCAATGGCCTTATCCAGCGCCGTGAAGCGGGCTTTGATGATGGCAATGCGCTCCGGATCGTAATCGAGGCGCCAGCCGCAGATCGGCATGGGATCGGCGATCATCGCGCGGTCAATGTAGACGATGAAACCGTAATCCAGGATATTTGACTCGCGCACACCGTTGGCCGAGCTTTCCTTGAGGCGGTCGATGTACCAGAGGACCTGATCGACTTCGTCCTGGCTCGGCTCCTCATCGCCAAAATTGTAGGGATTTTTTGTTTTGATCTCGACGACGGCAATCCCCTTTTCCATCTCGATGAACTTGTAAACGGCGGCGATGAAATCCAGCCGGCCGGTCGCCTTGTGAGCCCAGTCCTCGAGGCCGTATTCAATATCGCGCCCCGCCTCGATCAGGCCCCGCTTTCTGGCCCTGGCCTGGATATCATCATGTAGCAAGTTCCCGGCGTTGAACATCATGAGCGTCTTAGCCGTGATCGGCCGCTTTTTCTCCGGGCAGGTGAAGTCGTAGAAGGTCGCCCGGTCGCACTTGCCCACGTCCGACATGTAGAAGTAGCCGCGCTTCTGATGGTCCCGCTGGCCGGACCTGGCCTTCCAGTCCTCGAGGTAGCTTTCGACGATCTCCCGGATGAGGAAATGATCGCTTCCAAGTTTTTCGATCATCTGAATCTTTCCCCCGCCTGGGCCTGCGCGTTGAAGATGAAATCCTCGATAAAAGAAGAGATCTGTTCCGGCCTCTTGACACGCTTCTCGTATTGGAGTATGAGATTAATGAGATCTCGCTTCTCCATTCGGAGAAGGCGTTCTTCTTGCCCGGCTTGCCCAAGCTGGGCTTTTTTTTCTTCAGTCATTTTTGCCTCTCAATCAAAAATTTCCCTTGCTTTGTTCAGAACGGGGAGACGCGCCGGCCTCCCCTTCCGGACAACCTCTTGGCCTGTGTCCGCCGATTTTCTGTCGCCACACCTCCCTCTCCGGCTTCCAGCCGCAGAGCCGGACTTTTATTTCCTCGATGGCTTTACACGCGACGATAGCAAGCAGCAAGCCGACGCTGCCGAGGTAGAGCCATCCGAAGATGATCATCTGACTCCTCTAATTGCTCGCCATGTTCAGTGTGGCGGCATAGCAGTCAGCACCGTGGTCCGTCACTTCGATCGAGCCGTCCCGGTGCCGCTTGACGATTTTCTCTTTCAAAAAAACCTCGAGCATGACCCGCTCCGGGAATGTCGGCGTGAACGATTCGGGTCGGCAGAGTTTTTTCAAGAAAACAATTTCCTCCGGGCTAAGGACGTAATTCATTTTTTCCTTCCTTTGTAGTTTTGGATTTTATTCAAAGCCTCACTTAAGAGGGTGGTCGCCAAGGTCAAAGATTTTCGTTTATCCCACATTCGTTTCCGGTGGTTAGGTGTGCAAAATTCCTGCTTTGGGCGCCGCGGCCTGAATCGTTTTCCGCAAAATGGACAAGCCCGAATTTTGCGCCAGGATCGCGCAGGGCGGGACTTTGGTTTTTCTAATGGTTTGCTACGTCTTTTCGTTTTTATAGCGTCCTGGACGCATGTTTTTGACGTTCTCCGGGGTATGCGGCTCGTGCCGGCCGGCGTTTTTCGCGCCATCATCGAATCTCCGCCGCGATCTTCTGTTTTATCTCCCCGGCCCGCTCCATGAGCCGGGTGAGGAGCTGATGAATCTGTTTCGCTTCCTGCTTGCTGACCTTCCCGTCGTCGAAGGCGCGCTCAATGGCATCAAGGGCCTTGCCGTTGAGTATCGAGAGCTCGATCTCCTCCTTCTGGATTTCCTTCGAGCACAGCTTGCCGGCGGGCGCCGGGATCGGGAGATAGCCGCAGGGCTCGCAGAAGAAGTCCAGGAACTCGACGTCCTTCGTCGCCCGGATCAGGTCGACGATCCGGTCCGGCGGCATGATGTTCTCGCCGCGGACATAGCGGTAAAGGGTGTCCGTGGCGACCTGCATTTCTTTGGCGATGGCATCGACGCGGTATTTCTTCTTGATGATGAAGTTGACGTAGAGTAGGGCCGAGAACCCTGAAATCGAGCTTGAATTTAGATTGCTGTTCAACCGCCTTCTCCTTTAATCTTTTAAGTTAAGGAATAAGCCGATGACCGATGTATGCTCTGAGCCCTTCTTTGGGGATCAGGATAAACTTGCCATTGCGCACGCACTGGCCAAGGACGCCGCCGTGCACCTTTTCTCGGATCGTCCGCGTCGAACAGCGCAGGCTCGCGGCGGCCTCCCGGACGGTCAGGAAGTCGAACTCAGATGGATTCATTTTTCCCCCATGAATTTGCGGATTTTATACAGTGTCCTGGGATGCGGGCGTGTGGTTTTACCCTTAAGGATATCCCCGACCGTAGAATGGGAAACTTTTAAAATTAGAGCAATTTGATGTAGTGTGAGGTCGCGCTCAAAGCAAAAATTTTGAAAGCGGTCAAGTAATTGATTTGTATTTAAATTGTCCATTGGCGAATTTAAATATAACTCAAATATATGGCGCTGTCAAGTGTTTTTTTAAAGTATTTTCGATTTTTATTAAAATAAATTTAGGTTTAAAATAGGAGGTAATTCTTAAAGGAGATTGCCTTGGATGACCTTAAAAAAGAAATAGGTTTGAATGTAAAGATGATCCGTAAGAAATGCGGGGTAAATCAGCGCGATCTCGCGAAACAAATAGGAAAGATCAGAGCGGAGACAATAAGTCGGATTGAGACCGGCCAAGCCAACTTTAGAATAGATACGCTAATCAAAATCGCCGCGGCCCTTAAAGTGGATTTAAGTACTCTCTGCATGAACCATGACAAAATTTCAAAAAATGGATTCGATAAATTTATGTGCTTTTTTATGGAGACTTATCAGGAGTTCCAAAAGCGGAAAGAGGACAAAGATTTAAAGTAAATGGGACTTAAGCTCAGCTTCTTTCCTGCGACCTGCCCAGGTTGCGGGAAGCCAATAATCGCCCATGACCTCGCCACGACGGGGCTTTATCTGGCGCACTGTAAAAGCTGTGGAAAGGAATGGGAGATCAGGAAGGGATTAAATGGGGAGGTCGCGGAGATCAAGCCTAAACTGACGCATTAGGGAGCGAGTCATGAAATGCTATCTGTGTGAACAGGATGCCGAAATTCGGGAAACTCCGGACCTAAACAGAGGTAAGTTCGTTATATGCGAACACTGCGGAAGGTATATACTGGCCTGGGAATCGCTTCAGTTCATGATAGACCAGAAGAGGCTGGAGGCTGAAGACCTTATTAAGTTATCAAAGTGGGTAATTGACCATCCTCCTCGGATTACTCTAAAAACAATCGAGGAAGTAACCGGAAAGAAATCTGAAGGCGAACTAATCCGTTGATTTATTTTGGGATAGGAGTGAGGAGTTAAAACATGCGAAGAGGTGCGGCTCTTTTAGGCACAGTCTTCATTCTATTCAATTTTCTGATTGCTCAAGAGCAGAAGGAATCCGTCCTGTTCGAATCGGCCCTAAAAGATGCGGTCTTCAGCCCGGACCTGAGTCGCGGTGAGACCCTGAGCCCCTCGGGCAGTATGTACGGCTGGTGGACGCTAAAATTCGAAAATGGAGCGGTGATCCTCCACTACAGCACGATGATCAAATTGAGCCAATGGTGGATCGGCGAAACCTATGTGGTCAGTACCGTGATCGGGCCTTCTTTTGAGGAAAGCCACTATAAAGTCGAAAGGAAAAGCAAGAAAAAAGACTCATAGGATGGCCCTCCACAAGCACGGCCGCTTCTACTGGCTCGATGTCTGGGTCGAAAAGAAGCGATATCGACGGTCACTTAAAACCGATAACTACTTCGAGGCCCTCGATCAAGCCAAAAGGGTTCTTGGCAAGCTGAAGGCCGCGGCCCGGAAGGACGACATCCTTTTCTCGGAGTTCTGCCGCCGGTATCTGGACTATGCCTGGAGCACGAAACCGGCCTCGGCGATCATGGAGGCGCAGCGTCTGCCAAAAATCCAGGCCTTCTTCGAGGCTTCGGGGATCACGCTGCTCTCCGAGGTCACGCCCTACCACATCGAGCAGCTCCGGGCCTGGCTCAAGGAGAGGAAGGATGATCCGGTCAAGGAAGGGAAGAAAAGGAAGCCGGACAGGTCGAAGGCCACGCTCAACCGCTATCTGCAGTTGCTGCGCGGGATGTTCTATCGGGCGATGGACTGGGGTCTCTACCCGGGGCCGAATCCGCTGCGAAAGGTCAAGTTTTTCCGGGAGTCCTCGCCGGTAAAGCCGCTCTCCGAGGCCGAGCTCGAGAAGGTCCTGGAGGCGGCCCGGGCGATCAGCGACAAGCCGGCCTCCCCGCTCCAGAAGGCCTTTTATGACCTCGTGCAGTTCGCCCTGAATACGGGCCTCAGGAAAGCGGAGCTCCTGGGCCTCCGCTGGCATGACATTAAAGACGGGGAAATCGTTGTCCGGGGCAAAGGGGATAAGATAAGGGAGGTCCCACTGAACCAGGCCGCGCAGGCTGTCCTGGCCCGGCAGGCGCGCCGCTCGGAGTTCGTGTTCTACATCCCGAACCGCGACCGGCCCGGCCTCTTCCGACGGACCACGGCGCTCATATCAAAGAGAGCCGGTGTCCCCTTCCACTTCCACCTGCTCCGTCATTTCTTTGCGACTGCGCTCCTGGAGAAAGGGGCGGACCTGGTCACGGTGAGCGAGCTGCTCGGCCATTCGAGCTCCATGACGAGCCTGCTCTACACGCACACGGACCCGGACCGGAAAAGGAGGGCCGTGGAGCTTATGGATAGAACGGGCGGCCCGATAGTCGGCCGCCTAACTCAAAAAACGAGGAGGGATTAAAATGGCTGCATGTCCGTTTCTATTGGCTGGAGTTCTGGCCTCAAGCGAGATGGCGAGAGACGTTCGCTTCCAGGAAGAGGAAGACAAGAGGCAGGCTTATTTTGGAAGACTCACGAAGCGGGCCGAGTGCCTAAAAGAGAACTGCGCCGTGTTCTATGAAAAAGGTTGCGCCTTTAAAGAACTTCTGGAACTTTACAGAGACCGCCTGAGCTCTCTTCTGGCGAGTAAATCGAAAAAATAGGGCTCAGTGGGCATGGAGAAGAACACGAAAACGGCGGAGCGTTGGACACATTTCTGGACACATGGCACATGGACCCGAAAGGGCCCCCTGGCCGCAAATAGCTGATACTAAAGGGAAAGTGGAGTACCCCTGGCCGGACTCGAACCGGCGACACATGGATTAGGAATCCATTGCTCTATCCATACTGAGCTACAGGGGCACCCGCGTCAAAAAAGATTGTAACTTATTGATTTCAATTTAGCAAGCGGGATGAGCTCGCCGCCACAGAAAGCTCCTGGCCGGAGCCTCTCTCAAAGGTATTGACGGGATTTTGACGTCCTCGTAACCACTCGCCGAGGGCCTCGAGAGCCGTTTGCTTGTCCGCATCAGTTGGGTGGACATAACGCATGGTCATCTCGACCGACGCATGGCCGAGTATCCTGGAGGCCGTCACGACATCGATCACCCTGACGAGCTGCGAGGCTGCGATGTGCCTGAGATCATGGAAGACAATGCCCTTTTCCCGGCCGCCCGGGATCTTCGCCGCTTCCAGGGCCGCGCTGAACGATTTTCGGATGCTCTTGACGTGGGTTCCGCCATTCGGGAAAACATATTCGCCATGGCGTTTGATCGCCAGGAGTACCCGAAGCAAGTCCCCACCGATCGGGATCGTCCGTTCTCTCTTGCTCTTCGAGTTTGTCAATGGGATCGTGAGTCGGCGCCGCGGGAGGTCAATCTGATTCCACTTGAGACTCAGAATCTCAGAAAGCCGCATGCCGGTGAGAAGTGCTATCTCGATGACTGGCCGCGTGCGCGGGTCCGCACAGGAGATTAGGCGTCGCATGTCTTTATCGGTCAGGCCGAGTTCAAGGATTCTCTGCTCACGGCTGTTATTCTCCTCAAGGCGCCTCACTCCCTTCTGGCCGATCGGGTTTGATTCGATTACTCCATCTCCCACGGCCGCATAGAGGATGCTGACCAGAAGACTGCGCTCCCTGTTTACCGAGGCCGGTCGCAAGCCCGCCTTTATCCTCTCCGTCATGTAATCGCGGACCAGATTCGGCCTGATCGCCCTGAGTGGCACGTTCTTGAACGTGCGGTTAAGCGCTCGGAGGGAAGCCTCGTCTCGCGCTGCGCTCCGTTTCTGCTTCCATTCGGCGCTGTCCAGAAGCGCCCTGGCATATTCGCCGAAGGTATCGCTTGCCGGTTTCGGGCTGATCAGGTCCTCGACCTTCCCTTCCCTGGCCGCGATCCGCAGCTTGGCAAGAAATGTCTTGGCTTCCTCTTTTGTGTGTCCAGCAAAGCGCCGGACCCGGCGATAATTCAGCGTGATCTCTGTGAGATAGTGCGCCGGTTTGCCATCCGCCGCCGGAATGAAGACAAGGTTTTTCTCGTTTCTCATGCCTCACCTCTCAAAGAATTTTCCTGATTCGCCTAAGTCCGCGCCGGATGGCTCTTCGGCTTTCCGGGAGCGGAATGACCCTATCCTCAAGCCAGCGCCGGACCTCCCGGCCCGTAACGCCGATGAATAATGCCGCCGTCTCAGGACTGATTTTCTTTTCCTGAATAACGCGCTTGAGTTCTCTAATGATTTCGATCATGCCCTTAGTATAAAACAGGTGTCAAGTTCATGTCAAGTCTTTTTTTCCGTGAGGGAAACAGGCGGCTCCGAAAGCTTCGTTCTTCTGCCGAAGACCGGCGTCCCGTGTTCAATAAATGAGACCTTTCGGCCCAGGCGATCAAAACCGTCAGCCGTGAGGCCCTCGATCAGATTCGCAACCTCCCCGGCGGATGGCGAATATCCATGGCTGATACGATCTGTGAACTCTCGCCGTTTGCGTTCAAACTCTGTCTCCTCTGTCGTCTTTTTTTCTTTCAGCAATCCCTTGATCAGATTTTTTAGTTTGTCTTTGTTCATGTTTCTTTCTCCAAAGTGACCCGCAGCTCTTCCAATTGCGCTTCCGTGAGCGCATCGAGTCGCTTATCTAACACATCTTCGGGAAGGCCCAAAAGCGCCTCGGGCACTATTCCCGGCCCGGACTTTTTATCAGTTTTGAAACTGTCCCCAACTCGCCATATCATCGGCTGCGGTCTGCGCGTCTGGTCCTGAAGCATAAAAATCAAACCGCATAAAGCATTGCCCTCATCTTCCGGCGCTCCGCCATCCGTGTCAACGGAATCGCGTCCTCCCGTCCTCGCCTTTCTCACTAAAGACTTGAGCTGTGAGACCAGCGGCTCTTTGTTGGGGATCTCCACCAGCCCGGCGTTGAAAGCGCCCTCCGCTTCGATGTAGAGCTCACTCTTCGTCTTTTCGGCCCGCAGGTAATTTATACCGGCCTTCTCAAACAGCGATGAGGCAAAATCGCCACTGAACTTGTCGCCGATCACTTCAAAAACATGATATGACTTTAAGAGCTCACAGTATTGCGCCGTCACTTCTTCGGGATTGAATTTCGGCGCCCGGCTGCGGATAACCTCCACGATCACCCGCTCACCCTCGAGTCTTCCAATAGCGATGGCGTATGAATCCCGGCCTCCCCCACCTGCCACATCTACAAAGGCCATGCGGGTTCCTCCGGCCCGGAAAGGAAGCTCCATTGGTCGATCAGGATTCACGGCGCGGTCGATCACGGCCGGGTCATACATGCCGCTGAGATCAGTCCTGAAACGCGCAAGCCATTCTTGCTCAAATGCAATTTGGTTTTTTCTCCTGGCCGCCTCAAGTTTCTTTTCGCTGTAGTCGGGCCGGAATGTATAAATGTCGCCCTGCAGAACCAGGACCTCCGCGTCTGCCTTCCCCCAATAACGTTTATAGTCATTGTAAATTTCCCCCCTCATCATCCAGGGACTGCTGATTTTCACGCATTTCGAGTGTGGAAAACTCAACCCCGGCCTGGCCGCGTCCAGGACTTCTTTGTCAATCGACTTTCCCTCCCATTTCCAAAACGCGGACTCATCGCCAATAAAACAAATCAAACTCTGCCCGCGAATCCGCGCCTGGTTGCAAGGAAAAACCTGAATTGAAACGCCGTTCGTCAAGGTGATCTCATCCGAAGTCACCTTCTTAATTAGTTTTCGCAGGACTTTTGATTTCTCCAATTTGTCGAGACAATAATCAAACACGATCCGGCTCTGCCGCTTCAGCTCCGAAGACACGATCATCACAACGCCCGTCTCCCCCACACTCAGCTTATGTTCCCGTGCGCAGGCCTCATACAGTGCGATGTTGGATGCCAGCTTGTCACTTTTGCCCGATCTCCGCGAAAGTATAAACGTCGCCTCCGGCCACTCCCGAGGCTTATACTCTGAAAGGCCCGCCGTCTTTTGGTAAATAACCAGCTCCTCCGCCGTCAAGGGCAACCCGTATATCGCCTTGAGCGCCATCCGCTGCGCCGGAGACATGGACTCGTCACCGATGATGTTCTCAACGAAATCGACGATGTTCACTGTTTCACCTTCTTTGCCCGAGGTCGCTCCCGTGGGAGAGACCCTTTCAAAAATCTAAGTGATGCAAATGCACCACTTAAAACATGGGCGGATTACCCCCAACCTGGTTCTCCCGAGATACCAAGTCTGTTCTTTTGCCTTTGGGCAAGAATTGCCCAGTGGAGCGCCTATTATTAAGTCCTCTTTGGTTACGCCCCTTTCAAGGCCATGGGTTAGAATTATTTTTTCCGCCTTCCTCATCTCCTCCGCCTCCGTACCTCCGGCCTTTCATCCCACGCTGCCTTCTCCCTTGCCTCGGCAACCTCGAGCGCCTTAGAGAGAAGCGGAATCAAAGGCCGAAGCGTATGCGCCCGAATCGTCAGCCCAGGATGCCGCTCCATCTCAGTCTCGGGCGGTTCTTCACTCAAACAAATGAGAGCGTAGATATAGGGCACCCCACCGTAATCTCCCACAGAAACCCGAATCTCCTGCGTCGAGTTCTTGGGCACAGCTCCAAGACGCTGTCTGTCGGTTGTTCCACTCATTCTCTATCTCTCCTCCCCTGTGGCGTCATCGCCCTTAATTTCGCGTGACATGGCCTCCAGAGTGCCTTCTTTCGGCCCAGGTTGCGTTTTCTCGGCCTCCTCCGATGAATCACCCGCGCTTTTGGCCTTGCGCTCATCAAATTCTCTAATAACGTCCTGAATCGTTAGGGCATCATCACCCTTGCGCTTGTCCAGGCCCAAGAGCGCCAAGCAGTCCTTGATATGACGGTTGAAGCTAAGATAGTGAGCCGTCAGGCCGGAAGTCAGGCGGCCCCGATTATCCAGAACGCCGTGCTCTCTGGCATACTCTTCGATCAACCGGATGACTCCCAAAAATGTAATGACCCGATCAATCAAAACTCGCTGCGCCATGCTCAGCTCTTCCTCACTCGTCGCCAGGTCATGAATCAAACCCTCCCTGACAGCCGTCAGATAATGGCCGATATACTTCCGCTTCTCCGGCAGCGTTCCTCTGGTCAAGAGTGAATAACCGCCGTGCCGGGCCGGGCGGCCGATCGTCTTCCCTTTCCTGCTTTTCGTAGCCATTTCATAAGCCTTTTATTTGCAATAAGTTAGCCTTATCTTTATTTATCGAACACGTCAATAATCCCGTCAATTTCCCGGATATCAGGGGGAAAATATGGACAAGTAGTCCAGCGTGTGGCGCGAATCCAGTGCGACTTGAGAGGCCGACGGAGGCGATCTCTTTACTCGCTTTTTGGTTTATCATTGGCTGAGTCCTAAAATCAAAAGCAACACCCCCCAGTGTATACAAGACCGCTACCCCCAGTGTATACAAGAAGGGGTGACGAAAAATTGTGCTGTTTTCGGTTTCCCCTGTAAACCGCTACCCCCGTCGTATACATGTGCTTGCTACCCCCAGTGTATACATATTATATACTTATACCAGGTATTCCGTGAACTGACTGGCGGCTTCATTTCTTCATCCCGAATTCATCATACTTGCCGGTTAGTTGGTAGAAGGTGGCTTTTCCAAAGAGGCCGCCGCCGTCGACGCGTTTAATCCAATCCTTTTCTTCAAGCTCATGAAACCCTTCGTTAATTCTTGTTTGTCTTAACAGGCCGGCGTAATGTATTTTTAATATTTCCCGATAAGTAAGTTTGACCGTGCCGTCATTTTTAGCCGGATTCCGTTTCGCCTTCAGAAGAAGATACAGACATTTCGCCCGCGGAGAAAGTGCCGCCCATTCAGGACAGCCGAAGAGTACTTCTTTATGTATGCCCACGTAGGGTCTTGGATCACGTTTGTGTGTCATCGTCGCCACCCTTGTATAAAAAGCGGACAGGACCACAGAAACGGCCAAGGGTGGCGCCCTCCACCGCTGCGGTCCCGCCGCTCATTTGTTTTTTCATCCTTGTCACCCGTTGACCATTTCGACTTCCGGCCCAGCCTCGAGCACCCGTTGTGCCTCGTTGAGAGCTCGAATCAAGTCAGGTAAAACCTCGGTGCTGAGAGTGAGTCCTTTGTGTGTCGCGCACTCGGCTCCACTCTGCCCCGCCTTCTCAGCGACCCAAACTCTAATGTCACAATAACTCTGGCCGCGAAATTCTTGAAGATGAACCCGCACCTTCTCCAGACTGTTCTTCTGGAACTCGGCGACCAGCTTTGTTTTTTCTTCACTCATATCAAACCTCGATTTTTATTTCCCCTTCTTTTTGTTTCAGGTGAAACGCTATGCGTTACAGCTGTTCCTTCGATGACCTGAACGTTGATACGAATCTGCCGACCGATCCGCAGGACTGCGCCTTCAGGTAGTTGATGCCGGGCCGCCAACGAGTAGAGGGTTTTTGCGGACTTCAAATGGAAATAGGCTGCGGCTTCGGCGATCGTGCACCAGGTTCCGTCTATCATTTCAGCGCCTTAGTAACAGAGGGGGGCATTTCAGCCCCCCCGGACAAGAGAACAAATTGGAAAAACTCAAAAAGTTGGCCCACTGTGCATCACTCAGTAGGTCAGACTTCATCCCTTTTCTCATGCAATCGGTGCGTGGAGCGGCAGCCCTTTCACAACGTGAGCCTCCATCGGCGTGCCGTTGGCCATCGTGCCGGTCACGTCAAAACTGATAGTGACATAGCGGGCTGAGCCAACATAACTGCGCTGATGAACACAATTGGCCTCATTGTTTGCATCAATGACAACGGTGTTATTTCCGCCGATGAGGTCGTCGTCGTCGATGGCACTGAAGACAACGTTGTTGGCCGACTCCAAAAACTTGATCGTGACGTAGTTTGAGCCGTTAAACAGATCGCCGACTGCGCCGATCTTAGCAACCATTAGGCAGCCGGTAACGCCGAGTAAGTCTGTCCCTGTGCCATTGCCCGTGGCGTCGTTGCTCACAAGTTGCGGCGTAACGACAGTCGTTTCCCTATAACTATGGTAAAGGTCTCTCATTTTCTCATCCTCCTCAGGCTGCAATCAACATTTTCTTGATCGCATTCGCGTCCGTGACCTGGCCTCCAACCCTTCGGCGGGCATAGAAGCCGATTTGACCATACTCTACGTATTTCTCCACAAGTCTCTGCACGGAAATGTCAACGCGGTCAACGATTGTGTAGGCCCGCTTGAAGTCGCCAAAGACGATCGGATAGGCGGCGTTCGCCACATCGGGCATGTCTGGACACTCTACGACTTTATAACCGGCCAACGTGTCAGGCTGCCCGCCCGCGTAGCTCGGCTGCCATAAATAATCATTTTGGTTGTTCTTGATTTTCCGGACTGCGAGGGCTGTGGCTTTATTCATGATAAAGGTTCCGGCTCGCCGATATTCCGAAGGCAAAGAATAGACAATGTCCAAAATCGCATCAGCCGTGATGGTATTGCCATCACCGGAATTAGACGAGCCGACATTGGCGTTGGTCAGGATGCCTTCAGGCTGCCCTGTGTTATTCCCGGTCACGAATGCAGTCCCCTCAAGTTTTGCAAAGCGCAAAGAGAACTCGCCCATTAACCAATTGTCGATATCGATCCCTGCATCCTCGAGAAACGATTTGGCCGCCCTGATCAGCGCGTAGGCTTCATGCGGCGTGATGGTTTCAAGGCCGAGACTATAGCCCGTCGTTTCCGTTCTGTTACCGATTTCAGCGACCCAGGCACAGTCGAAAGTGTTGGCTGCTTTGGGAAGTTCGAGCGTAGACCCAGTCGTGGTCATAACCCGTGCGATTGACCGGATCGGCGAGAACTCAGTGACACCTTGTATGATTTGTCGGCTGAATTCGGCCGGTGCCCAGTATCCGCCCAAACTGGCATCTGCCACTCGAAGGGCCTTTTTTTCAACGGCGCGTTCGCCTTCGCGTAGATATCCCGAAAATGATTTTTCTTCCATGCTGGAAGGGACATATTTCGCCTCAGCGGAGTTTCTAATCATCAGCCGTCTGCCCTCAATTTCTTTTTTGTCCAAGAAGCTTTCGACTCTATCCAATCGTGTTTTGAAGCCGTCGATGCCGGACTGAATCTCTCTTGTTAATCTTTCGAATTCATCCACAATAAACCTCCATAATTTAAGTTCTGGGATGTAGAATGGGAAGGAATACGAAGCGTGCCCCTTTTAGGGGTTTCTTTCCGCCACATCTCTACACCTCTCGTCCGTCGGCTTGGTTACCGACTTCCGACAGGTGTATCGCACGATGGCGGCGGGCTGGCGGATATGCGTTTTTTTTCGCGGAGTGGTTATTACCGGGTCCGCGGCGACGTGGACGCTACCGGCGTCGCAATCCCCAGCGCTTGCGCAGCTGAGGCTATAAAATTTGTCTTTTATCATAAAAATTTTAACTCAATTTTGTATTTTTTTAACAACCAGCAAAATTCCTGAAATCCAATTTGGTAATCGACGTTGTCGAAAATTATGGCGTCATTTGTCCCATGGACTTTTTTCCGCAATTCGTCCAAAACGACGCCTATTTTCTTATTGAATTCTTCCTCTGTCGCCCTTTGCAGAGCTTCGGTTTCTCGGACCGGCTGCCAAACGCGCTTTTCATCTTCGCTTAGCTCATCTCCCCACTTTGCAACTTTCCGCTGAGTGACTTCAACCTCTGGCCATAAAATAGCCGGGTCCGTGTTCAAGACCTCAGAAATTTTGCCCCTCATTTTTCCCGATCCGTTCTTCTTCCCGTTTTCGATGCAATTGACCCAATATCTGCTGACCCCCAGCCGAACGGCAAGCTGTCCTTGACTAAGCCCGACTTTTTCTCTGGCAAGTTGAAGGCGGAAATTTCTTTCTCTCTTAGCGGCCTCTTTGAGGTATCCCACACGATTAAAAAAAAGATTTAACTTACATTCATTTTCTTCAAAACAATCGCGAGTTATAACTCCGTCCTCATACTCTTGCTGATTTTTCCTTATCGCTTCGATGATAATCTGATCAAGATCAAAAAGTGTCGATTTAATTTTCTCATCCATCAGCGTTGTCCAAAAAAGTTGTCAGTCAACTATTAATATAGGCAAAAGACAGGAGCTTGTCAAGTTTTATTTTTCAAAAAACTTTTTTCCCCCTGGCGGTTCTTATACGGGAACCGCCAGGCTCATGCGAAGTCTTTTTGTCTATGCCGGGGGGAAGAGACGGCTGTTTTTCGATGGTTCCTCTGCCGGAACTTACGTATTTAGCCGGTATCCCCTTCAGCAATTCCCCCAGCCTCGCTTCGGCCCAGCTTCTGCGCCCAATCACCACTTCCTTTAGGGGAAGTGATGATTTCGGAGGAGCATACCTTAGCGCATGCTCCTCTTTTAACTCACTATCAAGTTCGCCCCTATCGATGAGGCCGAGGCGCTCGAGGGAATGACGAATGCGTGATTCTTTCCAACCTAAAAATTCAGCAATAATATCAGCCCCGATTTCTTGATCTGAGCGCCCATGGACACTCAGTCGTATTTCCTCTCGATGACTTTCTAAAAATATCTTTACTATCCTAACCGTCTCATCAATAACCGCCGGGGCCGTTCGCCATTCATCTATATTTTCAGAGGACGCGGCGATATTCAGAATTATCGGCAACGTCGCCGAAAATTCCCATGGTGGATCCTGGGTGACGAAAACTTGTGCAAAAAAATTGACGGGATTATTGACGTCCTTGAACGGGAAAACCTTAGAAAACCTTAGAACGCTGAGGATGATTTTCAGGGGAAAACTGATTTTCCAGGGGGGATTAAAAGGATTAGGAATCCATTGCTCTATCCATACTGAGCTACAGGGGCACCCTTCGCTCAGAAGTCAAACAGGCGATAACAAGGACGGGATAAATATAGCCTAAACCTCAGCGATTTTCAAATTTTAGGCTG
>Ga0315280_10000571_pt1 | contig 67902 bp, 83 predicted proteins | sample YL17G06_40_MG_FD_203697 | JGI IMG/M metagenome (GOLD analysis project Ga0315280, IMG submission 203697) | Sediment microbial communities from Yellowstone Lake, YNP, Wyoming, USA - YL17G06_40 | ecosystem: Environmental > Aquatic > Freshwater > Lake > Sediment | place: USA: Wyoming | collected... | reverse complement strand
TAAAAAGAGGGTTCAAATTCACCATTTCTGTGATGGTTATTGCCTAGGTGTTTGAGAACCTGTCCCATGCTTTTATAGCTTCCCTTTAATTTGGATGTCAGACTTATTTGATGTTCTCAATGAAGCCTAAGTTATGCCAAGAGCCCTCCTCAGAACCTCTGGGTTAATCATACCTGCTTGATGCGTTACACCTGTTCTAATGTTGTTTACAGCCACTACGGCCGGCGCGAATAGGTTAGGGTCAATCTTGTAGAAGTCGAAGCCCGCAGCCTTAAAGATGTCATAGAACGGTTTGCCGTAGTCCTTCGCTGTTGATGAAGGCGTCTTATCAATAATCTGCTTCAGCTTCTCATCATCCTCGTAGTCAACAGTGTAGTATGTAACCCCCCCATAGTACAGGGTGTCGTTGGTTCTCCCCATTGCCCTAGCTGACTTAGGATGTATAGGCGCTATTGGCGCGTATCCGCATCCATATAAGATTTTCTTGGGGTCAAACCCAATTTCTGTTAGCTTATGGATTCCTGTTTCAACAATTCTACCTGAGATTTGCACAGACCCAACTATTGAGGATGTTGAAGCTACAACCAGATAGAGGTTGCTTGGCTTGACTCTGCATTGGTTAGCTATGTAGTTTACTGCTTCTGGTGTTGGTGTTGCATCTGATTCAAGCACGATCACCGCGTGTTCAGCGCTGTCCCTATAGTTGATTTTCTCGTAAAGCTCTTTTGGCTTTAGGGCTAGGGCTCTGGCTGGACCTGAACCCATAGCAAAGTATTTCTCAGTCTTAATCTGCCAGCCTGCAAACTGTGCGCCTAGTGTGGCTACGGCTGGGAAGTCTGTTTGCACATCTATTGTTGGCAGAGAAACGTCGCCATAGTTTCTGAAGCTTATTGATGCTTCTCCATAGCCGCCTAGACATATTTCAGTAACAAGTCTGCCGGCAGCGTAGCCTCCGTGGGCTTTAACTCCAGCATCAATTACGGTTGCGCCAAGCTCTGTTTTTTCAACTATTAGCCTAAGCTTCTCACTTAGCCTAATGGCTTCCTCAACAAGCTTTAAAGCGTTTTCATTCACACTAATCTGCATAAACCATCACCCGGGGTCTCTATGAACCGCTTATACCATTCAAGATGAGGATTTCGGTTAACGCCAACAAAAAGCCTGCCAACACCGTTCTCACACACATCGCCTGTAAATAGGTAGAACGGCCCTCCCACCTTATCCTCCCCAACCTTAACACTGCCCCTAAGCTCCTCAAAGCTGAAGCTGCTAAGCACGGTTAGGAGACGCCCAACCACTATAACTCTTCCACCTGTCATCTGCGCACCAGCCCTGCCTCCACAGTCCCCCTCAACGAAAATGGTTCCATCGCTCATGTGCATCCCTGGGAACTGACCTGAGTTTCCCTTCACCCTAATTGTTCCGCCTCTCATCCAGCAGCCTACTTCGTTTCCCGCGTTTCCGTGAATAACTATTAGGCCGTTCTTCATTCCAAGCCTGCTTCCACGGTAGGAGGACCCTACAAAGTCTCCTGCGTTACCCTTAACCTCTATTGTGCCTCCACCCATTTTTGTTCCAACCCATGATCCTGCGTTTCCGTTGACGGTTATGGTTCCCCCCTTCATCTCCTCGCCTAGATACATTCCTGCATTTCCATCTACTGTGATTAAGCCTGAAGACATTTGGTAACCTAACTTACGTACTTTGCCTGCTTCACCTATAACCTTAACAGCCTGCTCCTCAGCAACCTTGGCGGTTTCACCTTCAACATCAAAGACCTCCCTGAGTGCTATTCTCCTATTTCCCTCCCAGACCTCCGCTGCACATATTTCCTCAACAGACTTCCCAGCAATAAAGTTAGGTGAAACCACTAGCGCCTCCGCGGGAACGTTAGGAACTCTTCTCGCCTTCAGAACAAGTTCCTTCAACCGTTAAACCTCCGATGAAACCTCTATTCTACTAGGCGCTTTGAGGAAGCTTTCTCCAATAATGTAGTTTTCCATCTGAACCGTGTAGTAGTCCTCAAACTTCTCCCTGAGCTGCGAGGTTACGCTTTCCATAAGGTCCTCCGAAGTCTTCGCGTTAACCCAGTACGTTTTCCCCATGGAGCTTTCAACAATCTCCCCATTCCTAGAAATTATTCTTCCATCCTTAATCGTGTATGCAGATTTCTTCAAAGCTTTTCTAACAGCCCTATAGTTCTTCGAAGGATCAACCTCCTTAGGGTTCAGGTTGAAGACAGCTATGTCTGCATCAGCTCCAACTCCTAGGTGTCCTTTCTCCTTTAGATTCAGAGCCTTCGCTGTTCCAGCCCTCGTCACTACCGCTATTTCGTTGAAGGTGTACTCCCTGTCGATTCCAGGTAGATGAAGCCTCCTCCTAGCGTTTTTATTTATTTTAGCCAGAACCCTAGCTCTAGCCTTGCTGCTCATAAGCCATGAGATGACTCTCGGGTACTCTGTGAATGGCGCTCCGTTCGGATGGTCTGTTGTTAGGCAGACCTGCCACGGGTTCTTGGTGAGTAAAGCTAGTTCTAGGCCTATGCCCCACTGAACCGCGTTTACGTAGTTGCTTTTCTTATAGTGGAATGGAACTACCCCAGCTCCTGTTTCAGCCTCAACATCTGCGTTAATCCACTTGTTGCCTGAGAGCTTGTGAAGCAGATATTGAAACGGGCCATCAGCCGTCATTGTGGTTGTGTCGCCGAAAGCAATCTGCCCTAAATCTATGGTTACATGGCTGTGCTTGTTTACGTAGTTAGATATCTCAGGGGCTCCTGAACCAAGATTCAGCCACGATGTCCCAGCGAACCCTGTGAATTGAACATGCGTAATGTGGATCGTAGGTCTGTCGCCTGAAGCCAAGTCTCTGACGCAGTCCATTGTTTCTATAGTTGTTTCATAGTTACCTGGGAAACCTAGGTTGTTTGTGTGCACATGGATTGTATGCGGCATCCTAAGAAGCCTATTAACCTTGCAGAGGCCTCGGACAATTTCACGAGGCGTAATCTCGAAGTGAGGCACCCTGTCGTCAAGCCTTCTTAGATGTTGACCCCAACCCCAAGCTTCAACCCCACCTGGGTCAACAATTTTCACCGCGTAGCCCTTTGTTGCATTCATCACCCACGCAACATATGCTGCGCACTCCTCAATTTTCCCATCTCTGAGGTACTCCATAACAAGCCAGTTGTTGCCTAGCAGGGGAAAACATGCCTTATCCACGATTGGGGTGGCGTCAAGCTCCTCATGGGTATGCCTAGCCTTAAGCGGCGGAACTGCAGGTTCAAAGACGGTAGTGTAACCCATCCTAGCGTATCGGTATCCCGCTGTGTAGGTTGACGGGATTGAGTGCCCAACACCAGACCTTGTTATCTGGGTTTTGACCTCATAGTCTTTCTCGTGATCCTCAGGCCTAAGCACCCTTCCGGAGTTGACCTTGGAACCAGCGATGTGGCTATGTATGTCCACGCCGCCAGGCATCACAATCATCCCTGAAGATTCAACCACGCTTGCTTTGGAACCTACCTTATCAACAATCTTTCCGTCTTTAATGAATACATCCATCTTCTCTCCGTCTATCCCATTCAGAGGGTCGAAAACAAACCCATTTCTAACAATAAGCTCTTCTCTCAAGGTTTCACCTCCATCATCCTCGAATTAGTTTAAGCATGTCTTTCAGGATCTCAACATCCGATCTAACGCCACCCAGTGGCTCAACAATTTTCTTAGACTCCAAAACAACTCCATCCATCCTGTAAACTGTTCCACAGGTTTCTATTCCAGTTAGGGCTGAGGGAAAAACAACATCTGAAACCAGTGTTGTGGCAGAGTAATGCGGATCAATAGTGATAAGAGGGATTTCAGCCAAATGCCTACATGCCTTAGCTGGAAAGCTTGCAACAGGGTCTGAAGCAGCAACCAAAGCTGCGTCGCATTCACCTCGAAGCAGAATGTCGATTGCAGTTGTGTCTCCAGGGTTGTACCTCGGGTAGCCGCGGCTTAGGTCTACGGCGTATGGGTAGCCTGTCTCCCAAGCTGAAACATGGTTTACACCAGTAACGTTGAAGTGGCCGCGCATAGGCATTATCAGAAACTTTGTCTTGCTGTTTAGGTCGCGAACCAAGGACAGGGCTAAGTCTATATTCCTACTTTTTCCAGGTGTCATTGTTAAGCCTAAGCCGAAGAATAGAATTCCGAATTCACAGTTTATCATAATTTCAGCCAGCTCCTCAATTTTCTCAGCAGGTACACCTGCAACAGAATCTTGCTCAATCTCATCGCCCCTAACAGCAACCCTCAAAGCCGACAGAAGCTCGTAGTCTTCATTTGTAGAAACCTGAAGGAAGAAGTCAGCTACCTTAGCTGTATCTGTCCTCCTAACGTCGACAACAACAAGCTTCCTATCTTTCCTGCTGGCTCTGAACCTCCCCTTACTTAGCACAGTGTACCTCTTCATGTGGTTTGGATGCGCGTGAAGGGGGTTACAGCCCCAGTAGACAACGAGGTCAGCCCTATGCCTAACCTCTCCTAGGGTGCATGTGGATACGCCTATGTCATGTTCACCTAACACGGTTGGCCCATGGCATGTTGTTGTTGTGTTGTCCATTACGCCTCCAACAGCTTCAGTTAGCTCAACACCAACCTCAATAGCCTCACATGAAGTTAAGCTCCAGCCGTATAGGAGAGGGTACTTCGCCTTCTTCAGTATGGATGCAGCTTCCCTCAATGCTTCCTCGTAGCTTGCTTCAGCCAGCTCACCCTTCCTTCTGATCAGCGGTGTCGGGATACGTTCCTCACCGTAGTTCATGAACTTGCTCATTGAGATGGCGCAGCCGTTCTTAACCTTCACAACCTTCCTGCCCTCAACAGTAACCTCGATGTTGTCGCAGCAGCAGCCGCAGACGGTGCAGACCACATTTGAGAAAGTTTCAGCCAAACACCTCATCTCCCAGCGAACTGCTTCACAAGCTCCTTAAGGCTTAGGATTTTCTCAGAGGGAGCTGCGCTAACCTCAGCCTCCAAACCTTTAAGCGAAGGCATACCTGTCCCATGTGTTTCAGGGTTAACCACAATCCCTGTCCACGGCCCATACGGCATGAAAACCGTTGCTTTAGGCAGCTGCTGGGTTGATGCAGCTGCCCTAACAACAACGCTTCCGAAATCTGTTGAAACCCTAACGTTCTGGCCAGGCGAAATTTTAAACGCCTCCAAATCCTCTTTGTTAAATTCGCATACAGCAACACATTTCACATAGTCTTCGGAGAGTTTGCCGCGTTCCTTTGACTTACCCTGATCCAAGCTTCTCCCAGTTAGAAGCTTTACCTTGATGCCTCCCATAGAATATCCTTCCCAAACAGTTTTCATATATTGATTGGTTAAAAAAATTAACTGATTTAGTTTAGGCTATCAGAGAATTAAGACGGGAATCTGGCGGGAAACCCAAAAAAAACAGTTGACGCAGACTATTTTTATACTACCCTGACTTTGCGGTTCAGGACGCTGAAACAACTATGGGTTTACCCATGGTTGTTTTGATAGCCATAGCCTTAATGTTCTTCAAGCCTTTATCAAGCCTTCTCTCAACAGCAACCACAAGGGCTTGAATATTCTCAACAATCTTCTCGTCAGGCATATCCTCCTCTCCGATCTTGCATTGAATTAACTGCTGGTCTCTAACCCTAACCCTAACCATCCTCCTATGTTTGGAGATGCTTTCCTCAATATTGGCGCTTGGAGGCACTGGGGTAGGCATCTTTCCCTTTGGGCCAAGTATGGGCCCAACAGTCTTGCCTACAAGAGGCATCAGAGGTGCCTCAGCAATAAAGAAGCTGTACTCACGTGAAAGCTTTCTAGCAGCCTTCTTATCCTTACCATACTTCTCAATGTCTTCCCTGCCTACAACAAGATCAGATCCAGCCTTCTTCGCCTTCGAGGCTAGGTCTCCTGTTGCGAAAACACATACCTTGTTCTGTTTGCTTAAACCGTTCGGGAGCTCAACAAGCTCATTTATCCTGCTCTCAGTCTTCTTCAGATCAAGATCCTGAAGCTTCAGGATAATCTCAACAGACTGCTTGAACCCCTTCTTAACAGCTGATTTCCTAAGCTCCTCAATCGCCTTAACAAGATCTTCCTTCTTCACCTGCAACATGGAACCCCCTGTTTCTCCTCACCTAGCCGCCTACTCCTTTTTGAATGCATCGTCCCATTTACCCTCATCAACCTCACGTTGAATTTCCCCGCAATCACGATCCTCAACAGTTACACCCATGCTTAAGCATGCGCCTAGAACCTCCTTCACAACCCCCTTCAGCTCCTTTGAGTAGCTAACAGGCATCTTAACCTTAGCTATGTTAACAACCTGACTCATCTTCAGGTTCGCAACCTTCTGCGTCTTCGAGCTGCCTGAGCCCTTCTCAATCCCAGCCTCCTTCACTATTAGCGCCGACGTTGACGGCGTCCCTATCTCAACATCAAACTCCTTGGTTTCAATGTCAACAGATATCTTCGCCGGAACCTTCATGCCAGAGTAGCTTTTAGTTAGCTCATTAATCCTGTTAACAACCATAAGCACATTGATTCCCAGCGGTCCTAGAGCTGGGCCTAAGGGGGGGCCTGCAGTAGCCTTACCACCCTCGATTAAGGCTTCAATCACCTTCTTTTCTCCCAACAGACTCACCTTTTGCTTTCTGCAAAATCTTCACGTAGTCAGAATGAACAGTAACAGGCAAAATTGCGAAGCCCTCCTCCAAAAACTCAATCGTAACCTCCTCCTTAGACTTATCCACATCAATAATCTTAGCCTTCAACCCTCTGAAGGGTCCACCTGCCACCTCAACAGTGTCCCCTAAGCCTACATCCTCAATAATCGGTTTTGTCACGATGAAACGTTCGATGACTTCAAAGCCCACCTTGCCCTTAGTTCTAGTCCTAGCATGCCTAACACCTGACATGGCTTCATCAATGTAATGCGCCCCAGATGCCTCAGCGAATATGTAGCCCTTAACCACCTCAGGCGCCAAGATGCTTGCAACAGGAATTTTCTTAAGAGCAACCTTGGAAGCCATCAGGCCAGCTACAGTCCTCTCCTGACCGCTTGTTGTTCTAATTGCGTAAACATTCATATTCAACTTATCTCGACTCAACTTAACCACCTAGGAACCCCATGCTTTCCACAAGCCAGAAGATAATCTTAACCATGAAGCCCACCCCTCCTATGGCGCCGATGCCAAACACACACACCTTAACAAGCATCCAAATTTCATCGCGTGTAGGCTTATGAGCAACATGCATAACCCTACTGGCAGACTGAATGAACTCCTTAACTCCCAACTTCCCCATCAACCAACCTTGAAGCTTGAGCGAACTTAGAGCCAAGCACCCACTAATAATCATATCCTTACTATTTCAACATCTTGTTCCTTAAGGGCTTTTATAAGCGTACTCCTAGCTGAGCCGACAACACCTTTCCAGTCTACGATCGCTGTTCCGCAACCCCCAGAGGTTTTACGGAAAGCCGAGTTGACAACAGGTAAATCGAAGCTTTCGAAAAAATATTTTGGAAGGCAATGGCCCACCGCGTACTCCGAACCTAAAACAAAATCTGTATGTTTCCTTGAGTAGTGTCCTCCCCCAAAACCAACAGCCGACAGCCCAGATGCTCTCTTCGTTGAGGCTGAGAGTACAGCTTCAGCTGCAGCTTCACCTGCAAGATCATCCTTCCACTCACTGATTGAGCTGCCTATCTCAACAAACATCGCTGGAACCGAAAGCTCCGTAGGACCATGGTGCGTAGCCTCAATAGATACAGCGTACCTATCTAAAGCCAATTTAGCAACACTACTTCTAAGCTCCATAAGAGCGTTCCTAACCATATGCGGGTTCGCCCACGCTAGGCTTTTAGGCTTACCTCCATGCTCAGCCATAGAAGTTAGGTTTCCGGGAACATGAACTGTGAGCGAAGGTTTGCCCCCCTCGCTTTCGTGGCGTGAAGCAAAAACCACGGCTTCAACCTTAAAGTCTCTGTCCAAAGTTTCGGCGTAAAGTGCATCAACGCCGATATACGCTAAAATAACATCACCCCTACGGAAAACAGGTTTACCGGCATAGATCCTACCCGTAGCCTCAAAGCCATGTTTGTTGATGAGCTTCTCAGCAATATTGACCGCAGCAGGATCCTTCAGGCAGGCTGCAACCAAAACAACCATTGGGTAATCCTCATTCAGAGCCTAGTTTTACCTGCAACCCTTCCAAGCGCATTTATTTCTGACAGAAACCTGTGGGTGCAGGTTTCCGCCTTCGGATACAACCTCATTAGGTCAACTATGTCTTTAGGCGCATCTACATCTAAAGCAACCCTAGCTGAGCTGTAGACCCTCAGCCTTAACCCACGCCTCTCAGCCTCCTCCACATGTCTTCTGTAGCTATCAGGCCCAAAGAAGGTAGGCATCAGGTCCGGTGGGTAGCGAAGCAGCCCATTAGTGCCTCCGTCGCGTGATGGAGAAATAACAATGGATGAGAACCTGGATGCAAAATTCGCCATACTGTCAACGTCTTCCTGAACCAGAAGTGGGATGTCTGCTGGAAGCATCAATGTTGCTTCAGCACCCTCCTTGGTGCTGTGTAGATTTGCCTGCTCAATTGCCATATTCAAGCTGGATCCATCATCATTAAGGTGGTTTGCGCTTAGTCTTCTGGCAGCAAGCTGCGCTTCCAATCCTCCGCCGACAACCGTGATGCCGTGAATGCGCTTGGAGGAGGAAGCTGCCTCCAAAACATCGGTCAACATTGCGAGGCAGAGCTGCCTTCTTTCACGGCTACTTAGAATGGTTGAAAGCCTACTCTTAGCTTCGTCAACGGACTTAACTGGCACGATAAGGGCGGTTTTCATCAGCCCACCCGAAATTTAGCCTGAAACGAAATTCAAAGCGGTTCTTGCAAGCTTAACCTTATCCTCAAGGTTCCTCATAATAGTGTCTGTGGCAATAACCCTTAACCCAAGCTTCTCGATAAGGCTCTTCAAACCACTATCCAAACCATCAATAATGAATACGTCGACGAAGTCGCTGTACAATGACGCTACTGAGTATGCGGAAACCTCTAAACCAACCCCGGCCATAAGCTTGTCAGCCGGCCCTTTGATCGGTTTCCCCCTCACAATAGGGCTTACCGCAACAATCTTAGCAGCTGTCTTTCTCAACGTGTCTCTCACGCCTTCAAGTGAAAGTATTGGGCCTATGCTGACAACTGGGTTGCTTGGGCAGATGAAAACAACATCCGCATTCAATATTGCGCTTAACGCCTCACGTGTAGGCTTCGCCTTCTCTATGCCTTCAAAAACAACTTTTTCCACATCTTCCTTCGCTTCATCTCTAACTAGATACTCCTGAAAGTGCTTTAGACCCCTACGGGTCAAAATCTTTGTTTGAACCCTGTTGTTGCTCATAGGTATAATCTTCACCTTCACTCCTAGGCTTGCAGCAATTCTTCCAGTGACTTCTAACAGGCTTAGGCCCCTGGAGAGCAGATAGGTTCTGTGTACTGAAGTGGCTAGATCCCTGTCCCCAAGGTTGAACCATGTTTCGTACCCGTAGCTTCTAAGAGCCTCCAAGCAGTGAAAGCTGTCTCCACGGATTCCCCAACCCTTCTCCTCATCAACAATGCCAGCTAACGTATAGGTGACGATGTCTACGTCAGGCGAAACATGAAGCCCATAGAGGTCAATGTCATCAGATGTGTTAACTATAACTGAAATATTTTCTTCAGGAACAACTCTAACAAGCCCCTGAAGGAATCTTGCGGCGCCAACACCTCCAGCCAAACAGGCAACATTCAAGTTCAGCTTAGCTTCAGTTTCACTGGAGAGCTGCACCTGCACCATGAAGACCCCTCATTTTCCAAACCTGGAGATATTTGCAATGAACCATTAGAGTTTTGCCTTCAACCTTTTTAAAACTTGATTTTAGGCAGCTGCTCTAAAGAACAGTTATGCTCGCAACGGTTTCAGACCACACTTCACCCTTGGAAAGGAGTAGAACCCTAGGTTTCATAAGCACCGTTGGATGCATTTTCGGTCTAAGCCTAACACCTATCCTAGGATGCCTAAGCGACATATATGGCTTCCAGAAGGCGTTCCTGTTTCCGGTTACCATAGGCTTCATAGGATGCTTCTGCATACTGTACTTAGGAAGTTAGGTAGCCGCTGACAAAACTAACTAGACCGTACAGCAATTGGTTTCTGATACTCCTCTACAGCCTTTTCCATTGATTTTCTCGCAAGAGCCATGTCAAGTTTAATTAGTTGCTTCACAACTTCGTTCTCTCTGTCCAACTGGTACATCGTAGCGCGTCCAACATGCCTTATAACTTTCACAGCGCCTGACTTCTCAAGCTCCCGCCAATACTTGAAAAATGTCACACGGCCCATCCTAAGATTCTTCACAATTTCGTTCTTGGAGTAGTCCGACAGCGGGTTGTCTAGGAAGAAGTCTATTATTCGTAGAATAGGTGAGCTGCCCAAGTAACGCAGCAGCAATGTCTCATTGTTCTGGTATGTCATGTTCTCTAGAATTGTAGGGAAGTAAAAGTATTTAAAGTTAAACTCTCAAAGTACTATAAGTGAACTTATGTTCTCTGACGACCAAATAAAGGCAGCGATCCTCTTCAAGTTATATAAGCGAGGCAACTGGGGAGGAAGCCACACTGCATTTGAGAACGTGAAGAAGGGGTTCAAGGATAGCGAACTCGGCAAGGGTGGATTGAAGAGGGTTGATAAAATGGCGAAAGAACTCATACGCATAGGCCTAATCATTCCAAAAACAACGCATTATGGCTTGCAGGTGTCACTCAATCCAAGGCAGAACGAGACAATAATTAAGTTTATGAAGAGATTCTTTCCTGAGGTCTAAGACTTAAATCATTTATATTCGCTCTTTGTTCCCAATATACACTAAAGCTTGGTGAACTAACTGATCGGCTCTATCGTTTTAAGACGCCAAACATAAGACACCCCATCAATGCAGATGCTGATCAGCTAGAGTATTGGAAAACGAATACAGTAAAACAGTTACAGAAACTCGCGGAGAACGAATATGCAGAGCCCATTGAGATTGCTTCAAGCCTTATCCGGAGACTCGGCTTCACAGCGCATATTAGTGGTTTGGTTGAAAGTTGAAAACGTGAATTTTTCACAAAGCGAAAAATGTACAGCATTATTCACACAAATTCTTCATGAAAGTAGGGAAACGGGCTATATATCCCCTCATAAAAATTGGAGGGGAAGCCTCAATCTCCTTCGAAAAATTGGAGACAGCCCCCCCAAAAACCTCATAGTCACGTGATTAGCCATAGCATTCCACCTCCAGAGAACAGGAACCCAAGTCAGCAACGGATCAGTCTAGATACCAGATAGACGGTAGAAGGCATGAAAAACATATCTTTGAATTATTTTTTGGTTATTGTGATTTTGCAGGTTAGGTTTTCTCCGCTTACTTCACGGTTAGCATTCCATTTTAGCCCCAGCGCATCAGCAGCCGCGGAGTTTATGGGTAGACATCTGTAACATGGATCCCTAACGACAGTGAAGTAGCCGAACCCCATTTTGATTACGTCTTGGAATCGGCTGACCGGCCCACATTTTTTAACTCTGAGAGTGGCTTGTTCTGCTGTGGCTGAAACGCATCCAACCTCCCTCCCAAGCCACTGGCTTGACTCCAAGAAGCCTTGAACCATTTTTAGAGCCCCCTTCACTGGATACTTGGAGTATATGTGTCTCCCAATATTGGCGCCGTACTCGGCAAAGGCTTCATTGGCCGCGTTGACTCCTCAACGTTTAGCTATAAAGGTATGCAGGATGTTGGAGATCAGAATATAGCTTCTAGAAGCACTTTTAACCTGATCCTCCATTGATAGCGTCGGAGGCTGATATTCACTCATACATTCTACCCTCTAGTTTGGCTGATGAGATTATTGAGGATGTGGCTGTTAAAAACTGTTCTGGAGCAGAATGGCCTTGCCTTTAACGTTTGTTGTTCTGCTTTTACAATTTCGCAGCATATAATGGTTTAAACTCTTCTTCCCCTTCGGCCGCCTGGTCTCCTTGTTCCGTCGTGCGGAATAGGGGTTATGTCCTCTATCCTGCCTATTCTGAAGCCTGCTCTCGCAAGCATTCTTATGGCTGCCTGTGCACCTGGGCCAGGTGTCTTGGCCTTGTGTCCTCCTGGTGCTCTAACCCTTATGTGAAGTGCAGTTATTCCCCTGTCTTTCGCTGTTCTGGCTGCTGCTGCTGCGGACTGCATAGCTGCGTAGGGTGAGCCTTGAAGCCTATCAGCCTTAACGTGTTGTCCGCCTGAGCTTCTTGATATGGTTTCAGCTCCAGTGAGGTCGGTTATATGGACTATGGTGTTGTTGAAGGATGAGTATATGTTTGCTATGCCCCAGCGTTCCTGTTTCTTCTCAGCCATAGATGCGCACAGCCATAGTGGTTGTAAGGTTTAAGACAGCGAGTTTTTATTTAAACCTTCTTTTCCAGTTTAGCTTAAACCATTTTGGCTGCGGCTTTCATTTCAGATTTAATAGGCGGCTGAATGGATAGATTAGGGGGTTGGTGCCAGGCTTTGGTTCTCCTCCTCTCAAGGCGAGATGTTGAATCCATCCTGAGTATGGAGGATGCTATTCAGGCTGTTGAGGGAGCCTTCAAGCAGTTTGCTCTTGGCAAGGTTACTATGCCGATGAGGACAAACGTGACTTTAGAATCCTATAGGGGACAATTCCTGACGATGCCTGGTTATGTTGGCGGCGAAGTGGAAGGCTTAGGGTTGAAGGTTGTTACTGTGTACCCTGAAAACCCGAGTCGTGGTCTGCCTACAATATTGGCTACGATTCAGCTTAACAACCCTAGAACAGGTGAGTTGCTCGCAATAATGGATGGAGCCTACATTACGGCTGTGAGAACAGGTGCTGTTAGCGGTGTCGCAACAAAACATCTTTCCAGGAAGGGTTCAAGCGTCGTCGGGCTTTTCGGTGCAGGAGTTCAGGCTGAAAAGCAGCTTGAGGCCGTATGCTGCGTGAGGCCTATTGCCAAAGTTAAGGTTTTTGATCCGCTGGTTAACCTCAGGGAGAAGTTCTGCTCAGAAGCTTCAAGAAAGCTTGGGGTTGACGTTGTTTCGGTGAGCAGCCCTATGGATGCTGTTGTAGGATGTGAAATGCTTATCACTGCCACCACGTCGAAGACCCCTGTTTTCAGTGGCAGGTGGGTTGAGGCGGGGGCTCACATAAATGCTATTGGAGCCCACACAAGTGACGCCCGTGAGCTTGACGATGATGTGGCTAGGAAAGCTAAGATTGTTGTTGACTCTAGGGAGACTGCGCTCAGGGAGGCTGGAGACCTAATAATTCCAATTAAGGCTGGGATTATTGGTGAAGAGAATATTCATGCTGAGCTTGGGGAAATCTTGGTTGGAAGCAAGCTTGGCAGAGAAACTGACCGTGAAATAACCCTGTTTAAGTCAGTTGGCCTAGCTCTGCAGGATGTTTCAACAGCAACATTGGTCTACAGGAAGGCTGTTGAGAGGAACGTTGGCGTAAACATGGATTTCTAGGCAGGCTTCATCGGAACTTAACCAGTCCTGTTGATCGTGTTGAGCTTCGTTGTTAGGAAGGTTGACAGCAAGCTTCTACCTGACGTGTATAGGCTTGAGAGAGCATGCTTCAGCCACGCGTATACGTGGTTCTACGTTAAGACATTGTTTAGACGTAGCCCTGAAACATTTCTCGTAGCCGTTTCAGGAAGCAGCGTTTTGGGCTACGCTGTGGCTGAGGTTAAAGGTGTGCTTGGGCACCTTATCTCTATTGCTGTTGACCATAGGCATAGGAAGCGTGGTGTCGGCGAAGCTCTGTTCGCTGAGTTAAGTAAGGCTCTGAGCAGCCTACACGCCAAGAAAATTGTTTTGGAGGTTAGGAAAAGCAATATTGAGGCTCAACAGTTCTATAGGAAGCTCGGTTTCAAGCAGTGCGGCTTAATCATAGGTTACTATGAGGATAGGGAAGATGCCTTAGTTTTCTCCAGGCAGCCGCTGCCACCTACAAGTAAATAGGGGGCTTCACCCTAAATTTTCTGTGGTTTGTGCGTTGAAGATTCTCTTCTATCTTCTTGACATAACCTACGATGTTGTTGAAGGTAAGCCTGAGGTTAGGCTTTGGGGCCTGGACTCCCATGGAAGGAGGGTTATGCTCTATGATAGAGGTTACGCACGCGTTCACCAGTAGACTTCATGAAATAAAGATGGGTGAGGATAGGTTTAATCTACTGGGATCCAACTAGGTCTGAGATCATTATTGTCTTGACGTTCAGCGGCTTCTTAGCAACATCTGAGAACCGGTCTCCGATAAGAACCCTAATGTTTTTTTCCTCCGCAAGGTCAAGAAGCCTCTGGGTTATCACACCATCGAAGAGAACTATCCCCGCGTTTTCCACCTTCGCAATTTTGTCCGCGAGCTCACTTACAGGTGTCCTAGAAATCTCGTTTCCAGACTCATCGAAGAAAATGCCTTCAAGCGTTCCCCTAAGGTTTTGAGCAGCCCCAATAACGCTTTCAGGCATTATTTGCTTGAAATCTTGAGGTGGCTTCTCCCTTTTCAGCTGCTCCATGGGAACCTTATCTCTAAGGCACTTCATAATCTCTTTAGGCGTAAGCTCCTCAACCTCTTTGCCTTGAGGCGCCCTAGCCACGTAGTCTACATCAGCCACCTGCATAAGCTCCTTAAGTATGAGGTCCCCGCCTCTATCTCCATCTAGGAAAGCTACGGTCTCCTTGTCCTTGCAGAGCTCAATAATTGTGTTCGGAATCTTGGTTCCCTCCAGCCCTATGACGTTCTTGATTCCACACTTCAGAAGACTAATTACGTCAGCCCTACCTTCAACAATAACTATTGACCCAACCTTCGCAACCTCAGGCCCAGCTGGAAGCTGATCAGGCCCGTACCTTATGAGCTCATTTGAGCTTAATGCGTTAGAAACCTCCTTAAGTATCTCGTCGGTGCTAGGCGTATCCTCAACAGACCATCTGCGGAGTATACCTTTAGCCTTCTCCATTATTGCTTTCCTCTTCTCATCTCGCGTATCCTTGACGCCTTCAAGCGTAATCTTCGAGGAGCATGGCCCTATTCTATCAATGCTTTCCAGTGCAGCTGCAATTATGGATGTTGAAACCCTATCTAGGCTTGAGGGTATGATTATGGTTCCAGTTGTCTTGTCACGCTTAGAGTCAAGCTCAATCTCAATCCTACCTATCCTACCGCCCTTCTGAAGCTCTCTGAGGTCTAGGTCAAGGCCGAAAAGCCCTTCTGTCTGCCCAAAAATCGCTCCAATAACATCATGCTTTTCAACCACGCCCTCAACCTCAAACTTAGCTCTAACAGTATACTTAGTCGTCGCAGTGTGCTGCGATGAATTACTCAAGAATATCATCCTCCAATATGTCTTAACACTTTTTCAAGCTGAATACTGAGGAGTCTTATTTGAAGTTATCTTACATAGAACATATCTGTCAACTTGAAGTTTGGCGTTTCATTCCTTCAGCCTTCTCCTTCAGCCTCTCAATGTAGGATGCAAGTTCCTCAACTGTCCTTATGTCAGATTTGGTCAGGCTGCTCAGCCTCCTCCAAATTGAGTTGTCTGCCCTAACCTTCATGTGTGAAAGCTGCTCTCTAAGTAATGCCATAAGGGCTTTGCCTTCCCCATCGAAGTCCGTTAAAAGAATAACCTCCTTAGCTGAAGCCAGATTCTCAAGGAAGTCCACGATTCTGCCTCTGCCAGCCTTCAAGCATAAAATTGATCCATGGATACCAAGCTTCCTAAGAGAACGCTCATCTTCATGACCTTCAACCACGATAGGTGCTCCATCTTCGCATTGAGCATTAAGCTTCTCCATAAGTTTACAGGCTATCTCAAACTTTCTCTCAACCACAGACATAGCTCAGAATCCTACCTGGTAACATCAATCTTCATCATCTCATCTAGGACATCTGAATGCTTGCTGAAATACTCCCGGACGCTGCTTAGAACCCCGGTTAGTGCTTCAGCCACACCTTTCTTCAAGTCTAGGGGATGAATCTCCCCCCGCCTATAGGCTTCCTCAAGCTTAAGGTAGCTCGGGTAGCTGATGGGGCCCCCATGTTTCTCAGCCCTATCGATGTTGAGGTGCCCAAGCTCAGGGAGCACCGTGTACTTTGCAAGCTCAAGAATTGGGTTAGCTTCAACCTGCTTGGGTGAGCAGTAGGCGGAGAGTATCTTGGACTCTATGTCTTTAGGCGCATCATGGATGAATATGCAGCTTCGCGGAATACTCTTAGACATCTTCGATCCAATTTCCCCATCCACGTCAGGGTTCTCATCGAATTTCCCCTCAATTCTATCGCTTGGGCCCGTCAAGCCTATTAGTAGGTGGGTGTGAACGCAGGCAGGTTTCCTCCAACCAAGCTTCTCAGCGGAGTCTCTAGCCAACATGTGGGCTTTCCTCTGGTCAATGCCGGCGCAGGCAACATCAACCTTCATGTGGAAGATGTCTGCAGCCTGCATGCACGGGTAGAAGAGAGCTGCTGCTTCAACATCGAGACTTTCGCTTTCTATACCTCTCCCCATTATTGGGAGGGTTCTGCGAACCCTCTGAATTGAAGCTTGCTTACCGATTTGGATAACAGTCCTCCAATAGTCAACATCCTTAACTATGTCTGAAGCCCAAACGTAGCTTACATCCTCTCTTGGAACACCTAGGCTTGTGAAGCAGTGTTTGAAGTATTCCCCGCAGAACCTTATCTTCTCCAGGTCTCCCCCAAGCTTGTTGTTGATCCATGAGTGCCAGTCAGCTAGGAAGATTATGAATTCAAATCCAGCTTTAACCATATCCTTGATCTTGCTGCCGCAAACCAAACCAGTCCCAAGGTGCATTACTCTGGGCAGGCTGCTTACCCACTATCCAGAACATTCAAAGCCCCAGTAGGCTCTGGGTTTGGTTTCGGTTTCAAGGATTTCACGTATCTCTTTAGGTGTTACAACCTCATCTGTGTTCCTTGTGGTAAGGCTTAGTTTCTCCTCAAGATCCAGCATTTTTCACCTCCAACTCGCAGGCATATTAAATGGTAATGGCCACATTATCTCTCTATCAAGCCCACCTTTAACTTTTAAACTCAGCTGAACAGAAAGCTTTGGCTGGAAGATGGTTTCTATCTCTTTCTCACTATTTCCTTTGGGGTGAAGACGAAAAATGTGCCAGCAGCAACCAAGATTGCTCCTAGATAGAATCCCCAGACGAGGCCTCCTGTTAGGTCTGCTATGAGGCCTGTCAGCGAAGGCGCAGCAATAGCTGAAAACATTCCTGAGAAGTTCAGCACAGCAAGCGCTGTGCCCATCGGTATGGCTCCACCCTTAGCTGAAACATGGTCGCCTACCCAGGCATAATAGATTGGCGTGGTAGCCAGTCCGCCTACAATGCCGTAGCATATGATTGCCGCCACGAAGCCCACTACGCTTTGCACGTAGGCTGATAGAAACACTGTGAGCGCTGACAGAGGAAACATGAACTGGATTATCTTCTTTCTGCCAACCCTATCTGAAAGCCGTCCTAGGATGACCTGTGAAGGTATTGATACAACAGCGAATATGGCTGTGACTGCCCCAGCCCAACCTAGGCTTACCCCTCTCTCGGTGAAGAGAAAGGTTGGGCCCCACGAGAGGATAACCCAGTATCCATAGAGCGAACAGAAGTAGGATAGATCTATCAGCATCAGGTTCCTGTCTTTTATAACTGCGCTGTAGGGAACCTTAACCCCATGTTTAGGTTTAACCTCTCTGATTTTGGTTAGGTAAAGAAGAGCGAGAATGATTGTTGGAATAGAGAGTATTAGGAAAAGCATTCTCCAGTTGTTGAAGAAAAGGTAGATTGGGCCTGATGCAACTAGGCCGACAATAATTCCTATGGACATGCCTGTGTTTATCATAGAGGTGCCGAATCCTCTGAGCTTCTCAGGGATCGTATGCATGGTTATGCCGTAGGCTGAGGGCTGGTAGCATCCTCCGCCGAAGCCGTGCAAAGCTATGAAGAAGAGCAGAAGGATGTAGCTTACGGATGAAAGCCCAACAAGCATTAAGCCTAATCCGCAGATGAGGTAGGTTGGGAAAAGAATCTTCTTCAACCCGAACCTGTCGCCTAGCATTCCAGATGGAACCTGCATCCCAACGTAGAAGGCGAAGTAGAGTGATGCTATGAAGCCTGTTTGGGCGAAGGTTAAATTCCACTCATTACCTATGATCTTAAGCACAGGGTAAAGCGCTGTTCTATCAGCGTAGATCATAGCCCAGCCTGAGCAGAAAAGCGCTATCAAAATCTTTATGTAGGCTCCATCAGTCTCAGCTTCAGCCAACTACGCTCATCCCTGCTAGACGTCTTTTCCCATGGTTAATTTTTGAAGTTATCGTTCCGCTTCGGCTTCACGGTGTTTGGCGAAAGCTTCGGCATCGCTGCTGAAGCTTCCTGTTGCCTGCAACACTAACAACACCGCTTCACCGAGGGGCAACGCCCCACTAGGCGGTTCTCTCTCGAGGCAGGCTTTCACGCCCACCGCTTCGCCTTGAGTTCGGTGAACTTCGAATAGGTATTGAGCTGGGAAGATTAAGGTTTAGTGCTCTCCTGTCCCGCTGGGTTTATGCTTCATTATTTCTTCAAGCTCTATCTCGAATGCTGCGGTTGGGTTTTCTATCTGGAAGTTGTTCAGAACCTGCGGGCGTATTTCACCCAGCAGCCCAACTTTTCTTCCGCCTATTTTGATTGAGGCAACTCTTCCAGGGATGAAGCTTGGATGTTCGATTCTGGTCACATTCCATTTAAGTCCTAGGCTGTTTAGAAGTGAGTAGAGCGGTGCCTGTATGTCTTCGTAGCTTGTTTTATGGTTGCAGATTGCTACTGCAAGCTTCTTCCCGCCTGTTGTCTTGGTAGGTTTAGCTTCGTCTATGGTTACGTAGTCTCCGCACTCAAAGATTTTCTGGGGGTATGGAACATGCTTGTTGTAGCTTAGGAACTCCATTAGGCTTGGCAGCATCCAGCTTCTCAGCACAGTGTACTCTGCGGTCACTGGGTTGTCAACCTCAACCACCTCATTTCCCTGCAGGTTCATTTTTTCATGTAGGTTTATTCTACTCGTCATTGTGTAGTTTAGAACTTCCTGGAAGCCAAGTCCAATCATAAGGTTTCTCATAAGCCTTGTGAAAACTTCCTGAGGAAGCTCTGATCCGAAGAAGGGTGTGAGGATAGGTGTCGGCTTAAGCTTGTCGTAGCCGTAAGCTATGGCCACATCTTCCACAAGGTCAACCTCATGCAGTATATCAGCCCTGTAGGCTGGAACCCACACGTTAAGCATGTTTCTGCCTGAGGGCTTTGCGTCGTACCTAATTCTCCTAAGAAGGTCAGTTATTTGACTTGGCTTAAGCTGAAGCCCAATCATCTGGTTGATGAAGCTTGCTTCAAGCCGGGTTTTTCTGGGCTTTAGGTCTGGGACGCGTACTCTTCTGCCGCTGTAGATTATAAGCGTGTCCTCTATTCTTCCACCTCTCTCTGTGAGGTTTGTTGCCATTATGTTAAGAACGAAGTTAACAAGCCTCTCATCTGTTCCAGTTACGTCTAGGAGAAGATTCCTCGTTTCCGCTGTGACCCTTGTTAGGTTTCCGTTCAGAATAGGAGGCATTGACAAAACGTTTCCATCCGTGTCGCGTAGCAGCGGATACCTAGGGAAGCCTTTGATTATGTCAGCGTACTCCATGCCCTTCGGGGTTTGCTCCAAAACCTCCCTGCAGGTCATCTCGCGTTCCTCATCAAGCGGCACAAACCTAACCTCATCAGGCTTCACAGCGTCGTATCTAAGCGTAGGCAGAACCCTGTCCTGATCGTGAACTCCTATGGAAACCTTCCTTCGGTTTCTGCAGTATGTCAGGTGAAGCTTCTCCTGAAGCTGCATCATCTGCCTAACCGCTTCATCGGTAAGCTTAATCCCACGTATCGAAGCGCATGAGATGAAGGGCCTAATGCCCCTAATTTTCGGGTCAACATTAACCACAACTTTACCTCTGGCAACCTTGAAGCGCCTAAGCCCCTTCTCTAAGCCCAGCAGAGATTGAAGTTCCCTAGCAACGCCCTCAACGCTCAGCAGGTCAGGTCTGTCAGCAGTTACCTCCAGACTGATCTGGTTTTCAACAATACTTTCAACGCTGCCGAACTTGGATGGGAAAAGGCTTTCCAGAAGCCTCTGCATCGGAATCTCCCTGCCGATTAGGCTGCATAGGTCATCGTACAGGAATGTGATGGTTGGCACTACATCCACCTCAAGCTTCTTTTCCTAAGAACATCAAGCCTCTTCGTGTAAAGCTCACGTATGTCGTCTATGCCAAGCGAGATCATCGCCAGCCTATCGAAACCTATACCCCAAGCAATAACTGGGAACCCGATGCCCAGAGGCTTAAGAACCTCAGGCCTAAACATCCCGGCTCCAACGAACTCAACCCAGCCTAAAGCCTTATGGTGAACAAAGGACTCCACGCTGGGCTCTGTGAAGGGGAAGTAGCTTGGCTTAAACCTAACCTCACCTAGGCCTAGAGCTTCAGCGAAGCTTTGAAGAAAGCCTAGAAGATGCCTCAACGTTATGTCCTGGTCGCCGACAATTCCTTCAAGCTGAGTGAACTCCATTGAGTGCTTGGCATCCAGCACATCAGGCCTGAAAACCTTTGATAGACAAAACATTTTGATGGGAGGCTGCTTATGCTCTGCCAAGTAACGCATTGAGACAGCCGTCGTCTGCGTCCTCAGAACAAGTCTCCTAGCAATATTTTCATCCCACCTGTAGCCCCAGCCCCTTGAACCTGTTGTCCCGCCGTCCTCATGGGTTCTCCTAACCTTCTCAGCAAGCTCAGGGTCTTCAAGGTCGCCTAACCTAGGCTTCCGGAGTATGTAGCTGTCATGTATCTCCCTAGCCGGGTGATCCTGCGCCTGGAAAAGAACATCAAAGTTCCAGAACTCGGTTTCAACAAAAGGTCCCTCAGCCTCCCTGAAACCCATTCCCACAAGGATCCTCCTAGCCTCCTCCAGAAACTCGGTGTAGGGATGTTTTCTAGCTGGGTAAAGAGTTGGCGGAAGAGCAGTTACGTCATACTGCCTCAGCCTAACATCTCTCCATCTACCAGTTGCTATTAGTTCAGGGCTTAGGAGGCTCGTTTCCTCAGCTAGCTCAACACCCCTACCAACCAGGCTCCACCCTTCTTGGGTTAGTTCAAACTCCCTCCTAACTCTACCAGATACGTTCAACAGGTTTCTTGCCTTCAGCGTCGGGATGGCTTCAGCAGCAAGCCTATCTAAGCTCTCAGCGGCAACCTCACCTTTGCCCTTAAGGTTACTGAGTAGCTTCTCGTCAACATCTTCCTCAGGCTCTCCGCTGACCTCTAAAACTATTTTGCCACCGACTTTCTTTAGGGAAGCTAAACCCTTCCTCCTAACCCATCCTAAAGCGATGGAAACCAGCATCTTCTCTAAACCAGCTTTCTCCGCAGCCTCATCAACAGATGCTTTGCCGCCTAGAAGTATAACCGACCTAACAAGCCTCCTCTCAGGCAAACCAACCTCAGCGTAGTGCGCCCCCTCCTCCGTGAGGCTGACCCAGCTTACTTCCCTCTCATGGATTCTAAGCAGCCCCTCCTCAGACAGTGCCAGCGCAGCTCTCATCACAGCAGCATCCTCAAGCTCAGTAGCCTTCAAAACCTCGTTGACAACGCATCTGCCTCCAAGATTCTTAAGGGCTGTGAGGATTTCAGCCTCATCTTTCCTCAGCTTAGCCATCTCTGCTCCTCCAAACACAAGTCAGTTAAGCCAGATCACCTTTAAGGGTAAGTGATGAAATTCGCTTTAAGCTTGATCAAACAATATTGAAACCATAACCTTTCCTCTTATATGTCTAACCTCTATTTGTGGATGTCCTTGCTGCTGAGGAAGAAGTCTTGAATATTATCTTTCGCCTTCTCCCTCTTTCTCTGATGCTCCTTCAGAAACTTCTTAACCCTCTCTGCAAGAATCTCCTTACATTCACCGCAGAGCACACTTCCAGAACGACACTTGTTCTCCACATCCATAATTTTTGAGTCATCCTCCTCAAACAGGAAGTATAGGTATTGGAATATGGTGCAAACCTCAGGGTTTCCCCCCTGCTTCTTCTGCTCAGCCACGGTAGGCATGCCGCCTGTGAAAGCATTCATGATCTTCTTCTCCGCAACCTCAGGGCTGTCAGTTGTGAAGATGCATGTTTCAGGCATGGATGCAGACATCTTCCCACCTCTGCCTAGTCCAGGTAGGAATCTGCAGTGAATCTGAGCAGGCTTAAGGAAACCTATCTTCTCAGCCACATCCCTAGTAACCCTCCAGTATGGGTCTTGGTCTATGGCTGCGGGGATTAGGCATGCAACATTCCTGCCTGTCAGCGTTGACTCAAGGAAGCATGGCGCTGCCTGAACAGCTGGGAAAAACACGATTCCTATGTTTGAGCTGTCCTCAAAACCAAAAACCGCCTTAACAGTTGAAAACGTAACGTGCTTTGCAACCTTCAAAGAAAGCTCGTAAAGCGCATTGATGCTCTTCACATTAGATATTATCCTAGTCTTCTTCTGGTCAAACCCAACAGCGATAATGTCAAGCGCATTGTCGTAGGTTAAGCCAACAGCCCTCTCCACCGTGAACTCCGGATGTATCAGAAACTTCTCGTCATCCGTCATCTGAAAGTAAAGCTTCGATCCAAACGCGTCTTGGAGATACTTCGTGAAGATCCATGGAACCACATGCCCAATGTGAACGGGGCCTGAGGGGCCTCTGCCCGTGTACAAAACGAACCTCTCACCTTTCTCATAGAGGTTAAGTATCCAGTCCAGATCCCTATGAGAGAAGAAAAGCTTCCTTCTAAGCTGAAGATGCATCCTACCCGCATGCTTCTCAATTCTTCGGAGCAAATCATCTGTCAGAGGCTGAGTTCCAAACTGCTTCATCAACTTCTCGTAGTCTACTCTGCCGGAAACCTCCCATGGAGTTACAACCATCTCCTCATCTATGCCCGACATGACGCTTAACCCAGCTTAAGCCTACCTGAGCATTAATCTTAAGGCTACAAAGCTTTTATGAGTATGCCTTAGCATGAAAAACGAAAGATATAGGAGAATACATGTCTATATTTGTAGCCTTCCAATGTCATGGTACGGCAACAAATTATTTGTAGATTGATTCCCTGTAGCCTATTTTTTCGACGTATATGGTTTTTGCAGGCTTATCTATTTTGAACACGACTCTGATGTCGCCGATCCTTAACCTATAGTAATTTTCCTTACCCTTCAGCTTAGCTAGGTCGTGAGGCATGGTTAGGAAGGGGAAGTTCTGCAGGTCGGAAACTTCCCTCACAATTCTGAGACCTAGCTCCCTGTTAACTTTGCCCAAAAACTTATCGGCTTTCCTTGAAAGCAGAAGGCGGTATCTAGCCATTTCATTTAGCCTTCAGCTTCTTCTCAGCTTCCTCAAGCGTCACATATTCTCCCTTTCGGATCTCTTCTTCAGCCTCCGCCAGTTCCTTCCACTCCTGCTCGCTGACCTCTTCCTCGGGGAGCACATTCACTAGAGACTTTTCAGCGAGTTCCTCAAGAATCTCCTTAATGTTTTTAACCTCCCTGTAGACCATCTCCAACGTGACAGATTTGCTCATCCAGACACCTAAGGAAGGTTTGTTTCAACTTCAACTTAAACCTTTTCAGAAACGTTAATGCCGGGGAGGCAGATCTATCCGCTCCAGACCGTAGGGAACCTTCGGAACTAGGTTGATCGACCGGCAGCTGGGGGAGAGATGCGCTTGGATGTTCAGGAATTGCCTTTTATGAATATACAAGTTTGTGGTGTTACATCAAATTGACAGGGGTTTGCCTATCGATAGCCCATCAATCACACTTTTAGTGCTTTAAGTGCTACAATGCATTTGAAGGCGCTGCAATCACTGTGTAGATTCATCATACTCATCGTCTACAATTCATCAAAATTTGAATACACGCTTTCTCAAATTATCAAGGTGGCGGGCCCGACGGGACTCGGAGCGTTTTTGGTGCTAGAAATGGCTCCGAAATTATGGGTTCAAATCTACGTGGTTTCGCCTTTACTTAGGATCTTGTTAGATATATGAGCGAATAGTTCAAGTTCAACGAGACAGTCATTGATGCAGTAATTGATTTCTTCTACGCTCAAAAAGGTATACCGATGACTTTGAGGACTCATGAGTATGTGATTGTTGCAAGAAAGCCAAATATAAAAAGGCAATCCTAGTTGAGATTTTAAATGCTATAAATGTCGTTAGTAATGGATTTCGTGCTATTCAGAGATGGATATATGAGCGTGAGGCTAAAGGATTCAGTTAACAAATACAAGCTTCATGTTTTGCCAGCATTAAAAAATTACAGAATCTTCAGTCCTCTGTTTGATAAACACATGAAGCCAAGATCTTCTCGCTACCGAAAACGTTCGAAATATGAGGATAACTAATGGCTTTACGAATATGTCCTGATTTTAGGAAACCTACGAAGTAGAAATCATTGTGGAGGTGTTTGTCCCGATTTTCGAAACTTCTTGTTGCATTTTGGACAAAGAAACAAGCCAATTACTATGGTTTTCTTTGCTCTTCCACCCTTAAGCTCCCAATTCTTTTCAGGCTTTTCAACTTCAGCTCCACAGCTTGGACACTTAGCCAACTTAATTCACCTGATAACCATTCTTCACTGCTATGCAAATAAGACATTGTTCTATGTAGAAAATTTCCTGAAATGCCCCCTTCACTTTGCTATGAACTTGCAGCATGGGTCTCCTTTGGCGATGCATTCAACCTCTGTTGTTGACACCTCTTTTTTGAACAGTTGTTTTAGGATCCCTTCCAAGTAGCCTTTGAAGAAGAAGCTTCTGGCCTGTTCAAATCTGTCTTTGAATGGTAGGCATTCGAAGAGTTCCTTCACCTCGATAGTGGCTTCAGCCTTCTCTCTGTTGAATTCTTTTATTTCCGGTATTCCCCAACCCTTCGCTATGCGTTCCATCATGACTATGTCTAGGGCTGTCTGGCCATCAGCCTTATAGTTTCGCCTAACGCTCTCGATTTTCCGTTCACCAGCCCTGACATCCATTTCATGTAGCATTACAGCCGCGCCTGGGCCGAAGACCTCATGAAGCCTGTTGAACATGTCGCCTACCGTATCAACTCTAAAGACGACGCTTCCCTCACCTAAAACTCTAAATGGGAAATGAAGATTGTCGATTGCTAACCCAAGATATTTAGATTCAGCAAACCTAACATTCAGAACACCGTCAAGCCTTCTAAGGTTTTCAGCCAGCTGCTCAGGCTTCAGAGTCACATCAGTGAAGTCTGCGAAAAAGCTCCATGTGGAGGTAGGCTCCTCAGGATAGGCTGTTAACAAGCCGGATAGGAGGTTGATGTTATGCTTCGCAATCTCGGCGGTGATCTTGGCTAGGGCTCCAGGCACATTCTTCTTCTCAACAACAAACTCAACAAACCTTCTACCCGGAGAATACAATTCACACAAAATATCCTTAGGATACCTATTCAACAAAAACCGCACCCTATGAAAGCCATGATCCGACCAATTATTAAATCTAGTACCATAAATCAGCAAATTAACTCTATGAATTACATGAAAAACTTGTAATATGTATGAAATTGAAGCGAGAAGATATAGAATACGCCAAGATATGCCCCGAAGATCATGAAAATAAATTAAGAATCTGGATCTAGCACCTTTTCTTTGAACCTTTCTTCTTTGCCTTCTTCTTAGCCATTCTGGTTCCCAATTCTATGTTGCTTTTTCCGCTTATAAAACTTGAACTAACGGAAATTCTCCATGTCAATAAATCTTTTTTCCTGACGACCTCATCAATCAGGAAATGCTAAACAATAGCGTGTCTAAACAATCTCAACCTCTCTTCGAATCGAATCAAAACAAGTTTTATAATGATCTAATATGTCTCTACCTATCATTGCTTTAACTAAAGCCTGCTCAGGCAGATCCCTCCCAAATATCAGCATGAAGAACTTTCTATCCAAAAAGTAAATCGTGGCTTTGTAAAGCTTAATAGAATCCTTGCCGGTTCCAGTTATTATTGTCGTATCCCCGGCATAGGGTAAACCTAAATCGAATGCATCTTTCTCTGGAATCAGGCTTCTCCCAGCACCAGTATCTAAATATGCGTCATATTCTTTCATACCGTTTGGCCCAATAACCTTCAGCTCCAACACTGGCATATCGTCTTTATACTTAACCTTCACAGAACTCAACTACCCTAAAATAGATACGTTGGAGCAGGACATGGCCCAACCTTTCTGAAATAAAACTGCTTGTCAGGATACTTCTTTAAAGCGCTCTCATACGCTTCATCTAAAGTCTCCCCTACACCAGCTAACTCCTTGGATACAATCTCAATAGCGATAATCTTGCCAGAGTAAGCCTTTTCCCACTTATCCTTATTCTCGCCATACACCTCTTCCCCAAGCTTAACAAGCAAAGACTCCATTCTTATCACTAACCTAAATTATATGCGAAGCCTTAAATCCTTTTTCACCACATGAATACTTTTGGCAGATAGCTAGTAATATAACTGTCGCAAAAACGGAATTTTTATGCACCAATAAACCTCATCCTATCACTTCTCCATCTTCTCTTATAGTGATTGCGTGAGTGAAGACACAAGAATGAAAGAGTATGGGGAAGACGGATAGGGGTGTATCCAATTTTTTGGATTGGAGGCATCGATCACATCCAATAAATCGAAACAGAGGCATTGATCCAATCCAAAAAATCGAAGGGTGGGGGGGTCCCCCAACCCATAGTCACAAGTCCTAGTGGTGGGGCAAAGTAGGTAACCATGAAATCAGGCGATTTTCATAAAATTAAGCGAAATAAATTGGTTGTAGAGGCATATCGATAGGTTAACGGCTATAGAAATACGATTTTGCTATGAATTGGGCACATCATAAACTGTGATGATTTCTCTGGTAAACTTTGTCAGATCCCATTAAAGGGGAATTGAAAGTTTCCCTCCTCTTCAGTTAGGAGGGGGCTCCACAGTGGGGCAGATTAGGTCTCCGTCTTCGTAGAGTGGGGAGCTTAAGGTTTCTTCACCCTGATCTACTGCGTTCAACAGCCTCCTTGGTTCAGAAAACTCAAACAAAATTATTTCCTATAAATCTTATCATGATGATCAAAATCTTCTAAAATGACAGTCTTATTCCTTTCGTCTATGGAATAGATAAGAACAAAACTTCCAAAATGAACTCTTCTAAACTCCTTCATTATATTGCTAAGAGGTTTAAATCTATAAGGATCTTCAATTATTTCTCCAAGTTTCTTAGTGATCGTCTTAAGTTGATCTGGATTTTTCTCAGCCAGTTTCTTGAATACCGAATCTATTTTCGGACTACTGATTATTGAGTACATTTATTTTAATCCATATCGCTTTCTAAAGTCTTTAATAGATCCTATCTTTATGTGTTTTCCTTTTTGAATTCTTTTCAACTTTTCAATATATTCAGGTCTAACTTCAGGTTCTATCCGAATAAATCTTTTGAACTCTTCTGCCATGAGATTGATGGCCTGAGACTTATCTTTCAACCCGTATTCGACCTTAAGATGATTCAAAACTTTGTTAGCTTCCTCGTCTATATCCACAATAGCTTTTACCATATTAACACCATATTAATATGAACAATTGACTGCATTTAAAGATTTATGATTCTCGATTTTCTAATAAACGCTAGAGGAACTCCAAGGTGCCCTAGATACCGCGTACACATACATAGAAAGATTTCTAAATTATTGGCGAACCTAGAAGAAGAGAAGCTGAAAAATAGGATAATTTCAGCCATAGAGAAACTTGATTACCCTCTCGCCTCAAGATGCCTTTGTTAACCTCACAGTTTTTTCTCAGCAAGCCGCTAGGTTGGCACCCCTCCACTTGAACCCTAACGTTGAATTGAAGGATAAAGAGAACTTGAAAACGTTATGGGGAAAGATCACCGTAGCCCTACCCCAATCGCTTTCAAGCCTTACGCAAAAGTTGTGAAAGCTACTTTTCAATGGATGCGGTTGAGAAGACTTTCGTTAACCCCATCAGTGTTGCGGTGACGTTGAGAAATTTGGCAAAGGCATTCCTAGCAAGCGATGGCAAGTAGGAGGGTATGCAGGGCAACGGTTGCAATGAAAACAATATGGTTTCAGCTACATCTACCTCAAAACCCTTATATCAACTCCAGGTTAAGGAACTATGGATGAGGCGTAATGTACGAGTTTGACGCGGTAATTGTTGAGGATGAAACAGGTGGGTATGTAGCTTTCGTACCTGCATTACCTGGCTGCCACACTCAAGGTGACACGTTGGAGGAGCTTATGAACAACGTAAGAGAGGCCATTGAACTCTACCTAGAAACCCTAACAGAAGATGAGAAGAAAGACGTTCTGAAGCACAGGGTGGTTGGGATTCAGAAAGTGAAGGCGCTTGCCTAAAATCTCGCCTTTAAGTTCTAGGGAACTAATCAAAATTCTTCGAAAAGCGGGTTTCAGAGTTATCCGTAAAAAAGATTTCGTTGAATGTTCTAGATAAGATTTAATAGAGGTTGAATCCTTCATTTGGTTGGTGGACTTATGGTTACTCGCAGGTTTACTGTTATGTTGGAGCCTGCTGAGGAAGGCGGCTTCGTAGTAAAGTGTTTAGAGCTACCTGTTGCCAGCCAAGGTGAAACTAGGGAGGAGTCTTTAAACAATATTAAGGAAGCCATTCAGGGATATTTAGAAGTTAAAACAGGGCTCCTTAAAGGTAAGGTTAGAGGGGAGAAGGTTGAAGTAGTTGTCGAAGCTCCCTCTGCTCTCTTGGCGTGAAGTCGTTAAAGAAGAGTACATTGTACCGATTCCAAAACATAAAGAAATAAAGAGGGGGCTGCTGCTGGAAATAATATCTGAAGCAGGTTTAAGCAGAGAAGATTTCCTCAAACTCTTAAAGTAACATCAAGCGGTTCTGTTGCGTGGTTGCGTGATAGGGGGTTTATAATCTAGCCCTATTAAGCAAGTTCAGTTTCAATTTTAGTGCCGTAAAAATATACGCACTAAAGGTTGATTATAAAATTCCTAATTCTTCCAACAATTTTCTTGTACTGATAACTTTGACTGATTCTCGAATCTTGGGTTTATGAAAGTCCCTATCACCAGTAACAAAATAATCTGCTTTAGAAGTTAGTACAGCAGCCAGAATCTTTTGATCATTACCCGCGATAAGAAGTTTACTGGCCTCAGCTAATTTCTTTACCCACTCTTCATCAGTAATTATTTTTATATCTTGAAGGGCTCTATCAACCTCTTCTAAAGCTGTTTCCAGAATTTTTCTATGTAGCTTTCTAAATTTTCTTTTAACAACTTCTACAACCTCGTAGTAGTTAACATCAGACGTGACGAATGTAACGTTTGGAAGTTTAAGCAGTATGCTCTCAGCTCCACTAAAAAATATGCCGGAGATTAAGACGTTTGTATCTAGAAATATTTTGGGTTTCAACCAGAACTCCTAATTCTCTTCAGTTCCTTCAGCATGTCCCCTTCACTTATACCTGTTTTTCTGGCAAGCTCCCTAAGGAATTCTCTGCTCTGTTCAGCGAACATCTTTCTTAAGGCTTCTCTCACAACCTCACTTCTGTTAGAATACAGACCAGACTTTATTCCGTCCTCCACTCTTTTATATAATTTTTCTGGAATTCTTGCCTGTAACAATTTTTCCTGCAATCTCATATGTATTACACTATCATACAAATATAAAAGCTTAACCTAGAGGAACTTCAATTTCTATATTATTAGCGAACCCAGGAGAGAATCAACCTATCAATAGGTTAACACTATCAGAATACAATTTTACTATGAATAGATTAACCTAAACCCCGATGATTTCTCTAGTAAACTTTGTCAGATACTCAGCCCGATCCTTCCTAATATGGATCATGTCCTCGATTCTGGGACACTGCGTTTGGGGCAGGTAGATAGACGGAGTCATAAGCTTAACCACCATATTCTCCTCCAAGACATGTTCCGAATTCACACCTATAACTGGATAGAATTCAGACTGCCTTAATCCTATACCGTATCCTACGTCTCCAGGGAAATATTTCCCATAGCCCTTCGCATCCACCTTATCCCTAACAAACCTATACGCCTCCTTGCAGGAGGTTCCGCTGCGAATGCTTTCAACCGCATGCCGCTGCGCCTCCGCAAGCAGCTCATAGAGCTCTATTTCCTTCCCGCTGGCGCCTAGGCTGACTGTTCTGCACATGTCTCCGCAGTAGCCCTGGTAGGTAGCACCTATGTCAACCACCACAATCTCGCCCTTCTCTATCCTTTTGCTTGAGGCAAACGGATGCGATAGGCGGGTTCTAGACCCAGAAGCCACAATAGGCTTGAATGGGGGCCCGCCAGAGCCTGCTTTCCCCATGGCGTATAGGGCTTCGTTAGCAACCTCAAGCTCCGTAACGCCAGGTTTAACGGAGCCTACAGCTGCCTCCATCCCTTTATCGACAATTTCAGCTGCTCTGCGAAGTAAACCTACCTCAACCTCAGACTTCACAGACCTAACCCTGTAGATCAGGCTTGAAGCGTCGTGAAGCAATAGAGGCAGATTCTTAACAAGAGAATCGTATAGGCTGAAGTCAACGAAGTACCTCTCAAAACCAATCTTAGGCTTGCTGAAGCCGAATTTCCTTATGACTTCAACCACCTTGCCTCCAAGTTTCTCCGTAGGAAACATGTAGGGATAAACCTTCAGCCCAGATTTCTTCTGGACATAGTCAGTATCAAGCCAAAGCGTGACAGCTGCAGGTTCCCCTCCGCTTGGAATCAGCAACGCGAGGCAGGGTAAGGAGACGCCTGCGAAATAAATTTGGTTCTCGCCATTAACCATCAGCACTACATCAAACCCATGCTCCTTCAACAAACTCTGAATCTTAGATGCTCTCCACCTATATTCCTCAACGCTAACTTCCAAAAATTCTCACCTGAAAAAAGCTTCACGCTTGACCATGCATCTTACGAACAACTTCTCTAGCCACATCAAGCGTCCCAGCATTACCGCCAACATCACGCGTAAGCACCTTGCCCTCCTTTATTACAGAGGCTACGGCAGACTCAACCTTCTTCGCTTGGGTTTCCTCACCCAGCCACTCCAGCATCAGCTTAACAGATAAAAGCATGGCTGTGGGGTTAACAACATATTTGCCAGCGTACTTTGGAGCGGAACCATGTGTGGGCTCAAACAGTGCGTATTCATCTCCAACATTTGCGCTTGGGGAGAAGCCTAAGCCTCCTACAAGTTGAGCTGCAACATCCGAGATTATGTCTCCGAAAACGTTCGTGGTAACTATGACATCGAAGCTCTGTGGGTTTTTTATCAGCCAAGCAGCTAGGCTGTCTATGTTTGCCTCCTGAAAAGTTATTTCAGGATATTGCTTCGAAATCTCCTGCGCCACTTCAAGGAACATGCCGTCGGTTTTCCGGATGACATTTGCCTTGTGAGCTGCTGTCACACTTTTCCTTCCACTCTTCTTCGCGTACTCGAAAGCTTTCCTAACTATCCTTTCGCAGCCTTTACATGTGAAGATCCTCATGGATAAAGCTGTTTCATCAGGCTTGAACCTGTTCATGCCTTGAAGCTTCAGGATTTCCCTCGGCAGAGGATGATACTCAAAGCCCAAGTAGAGGTCCTCAGTGTTCTCTCTGAATATGACTAAGTCAATCTCGTCTCTAAGGTTAAGGGGGTTCCCCGGATAGGCCTTTATCGGCCTTATGTTCGCATAAAGGTCGAATAGCTCCCTGATTCTCACTATTGGGCTTCTGTAGCTTGGAACGTTAGGCTTGGAGGTTATTGCGCCGAAGAGGCAGCAGTCAGTGTTGCGTAGAACCTCAACTGTGCTGTCTGGCAAAGGATTCCTATACTTCTCCCAGCAGCTCCATCCTACCTCAGAAGGCACATACTCAGCGTCTAGGCTGGTGGCGTCTAAAACGATTTTCGCCGCTTCCATCACGTCTCTGCCTATGCCGTCTCCCGGCAGCCAAGCGATGCGGTACCTAGCCAATTCCCATCACGCAAGCCATCTTAAATTGCGTATCAAACCACAAGCATTTATCGTTTCCTATAGTGGCAAGCATAGGGGAACATCAGGTTGTCCAGCTACATTCTTTCAGCTAACCTTATTCCAAGCACCCACATGGCGTTTCTGAGAACTGTCTGTAAAGCCTTAACCAGCGTTGCCCTCGCATTTTTAAGCATAGGATCCTCAACGTGGCTTACATCAACCTTCTCGTAGTACTCATGGAACTTTTCAGCAAGATTGTTCGCGTACACAGCCAAGTCATCTGGCTTCAGTTTATCAGCAGCCTCAACAAAAACCTCAGGGAACCTAGCAACCTCCAAAATTAACATTTTCTCCAACGGGTTGCTGAGAAGGCTGCCATCCACCTCGCTAGGCAACTCGCCAATTTTCCTCAGTATCCCAGAGGTTCTGGTGTACGCATAGTTTATGAAGGGCGCACTGTTCCTCTCGAAGTCCAGAACCCTATCCCAGCTGAAGGTAATCGTTCTAACAGGCTCTATGGAGAGTAAAGCATACTTTATGGCTTGAACCCCTATTGTTTCAGCCATACCCCTCTTCTCCGCCTCAGAGAGGCTTGGCGACCGCTTCGAAACCTCCTCGTAAGCTCTTCTAATAGACTCATCAATAACCTCATCAAGCGTTATGATCCTGCCTCTACGACTTGACATCCTAAAGCCTGGGAACTCAAGCAGCCCATAAGCGAAATGCTGCTGTCTCAGAGCTAGATCACTATGACCTAACGCACATAAAGCCACCTTGAGTTGAAGCTGAGCCAGAGTCTGCTCAGCACCTATCACATTAATAACCCTATCAGCCTCATCGAACTTCCTCATACTGTAGGCTATGTCTCTCGTCGTATACAGTGTTGTTCCATCAGTTCTACCAAGGGTCAAAGGCGAAAGATCGAAGTTGCCGCTAATTCCCAGAAGAGGTCTTAGCTTAAGCTGTTCAACAGCATCCATAACGTTAAGCTTCAGCGGCCCCTCAGCACTGGAAACAAAAGGTGTTTTCGAAAGGTTCTCCAACACCTCGGAAACCTTTCCGCTCCATAGAAGTTCACTCTCCCAGTCCCAGCTGTCAAACTTAATGTTCATCCTTTCAAGCGTCTGCTTGAAGCCGTCTATGCATAGGTTGCAAACCTCTCTAACCAGCCTTCTGGCCTCAGCTGAACCCCCCTCGTATTCCCGCATAATTCTGTCAGCTTCTTTTTCAGCAGCCTCAGGTTCAGCTTGGATCTCTTTCAGAAGCTTCTCAAAGACCTCAGCATACTTCGTCTGAAGCTCATCTGCAACTGAAACCCACTCGTCAAGATCCCTCTTCAACTTCTTTATCTGCTCTTCTTCCTCGCTGCCCTTCAAAACCTGTGACTGTTTTTTCAGTTTCTGAATCTCGAAGATGCATGAGGCTGCCGCGTAGATTTCACCTATGAAGTGGTCTGGCTTCTTTATGGGCTTAGGTTCTCCAAGCTTCTTGTAGCCATAGGCGATTACAGCTATTTGGCGCCCTGTGTCGTCTACGTAGTAGTGCGCTGAAACCCTGTGTCCTCTAGCCTTCAGGATTCTTGCAATTGCGTCTCCTAGGACTGGGTTTCTAGCCTGACCTACATGTATGGCATGTATGGGATTTACGCTTGTGTGTTCAACAATTATTTTTTCAGGCTTATCGGTTTTCACGTAACCATACTCGCTTCCAAACTTCCTAACAGAGTCCAGTGTAATCTCCGTCAGGGCTTGATAGTTTAGATGGAAGTTGATGTATCCGCCTGCAACCTGAACCTTCTCAATCAAACCAAACCTATCATACTTCATGTTGCCAGCAATGTTCTCAGCCAGTTCACTTGGCTTCACGCCAACCTCTCGGGATAGCTCAAATGAGATTGATGAGGCTAGGTCGCCAAGCTTGGGCGACGGCGGTGTTTCTAGGCCAATAGCCATTGAAGCTTTTTCAGGGTACAGCGCAGCTATGACTTCAAGTAAGCATGTTCTACACTGATCCTTAAACTCACCAAAGGGGTTGGCTGCCATCTATGTAACACAGCATCCTTCAAAAATATTAAGGTTCAAACTAATATATGAACGACTACACAGTGGGGTCTGAAACCCCTTTTTCTTCTCGCTTTTGCATTCAAACTTGATTGGTGAAGTATGAGAAGTTTTAAACCAAGAATCTCAGGATTAAGACGAAGTTCCCTCCGGATAGAAAGCTACGGAGTTATCGAGCAGCAGAAGTCGACTTAATTTGGGTAAGTAATAGAAAAGAAGCGAATAAGATTAGAATTGACATCAGGGTGAATGGCGGAGCAAAAGACTTGTAGATGTCAAGCAGATAGCCCATAACCGTCGCCCACAATGAGCTGAAGCCGAAACCAATAGTGAAAAAAAGTCCCATCAACATTTCTCGAACTGATGCTTCTGAAATATCGGCTAGGTGAGCCTGAAGTATCGATGAGATTGAGAAGGAGCTTAAGGCCATTATGAAGAGATTAATTATTAGAAGTAAGTTTGCTTCCTCGTGAAAAATTAGAAGGTAGACTAGAGCTGAGCTGGAAACTGCTGCAAAAAATGCTGTTTTAATTCTTCCTACCTTATCTGAGATACGACCTATGATAAGCGGCCCTAAAACTCCACCTACCAAGATGAATGTGAAGATTAAGCCTGCCTCGAAGACCCCTAAACTAAATCGGTTTGTTAGAAATATTGGGATGAAGTTGATTATTGCACCCTGCCCCGTTCCTCCTACAGTAAACGCTTGAGCCGCTATTACAACTACGGCGCCCTTTATTTTCAAAGCATCAGCCATGTCCTGCTTTAAGGATGATTTGATCCCAACTGCTTCAGCACTTTTCACCTCACTCTCCAAAAGAATTATGATAGCTATGCCTATCACTATTGCAGGTATTGCCAGTAAATACATGGACATCCTCCAACCCATTGTTGCTGCGATTGAAATCATAGCTAATGGGCCGACTATGTTTCCGATGTAGGCTAAGCCGAAATGCATCCCTATAGCTCCGCCTCTAGAGCTACTTTTAAACTTCTCCGAAATTATGGTTGTACCTATAGGATGTTGTGGAGCAGTTCCTACCCCAGCAAGTACTCTTGCACCTATGAGGTGGGTGAAGTTGAAGGCTAATCCTGTAGCAAAGCTGCCTAAGCCCATCAATATGCCGCCGGCTCCGAGAAGAATCTTTTTTGCTTTATATCGGCTTAGGATGGAAAATAGAAGCTGTAAAAAGCCTGACGTAACTGTTGTTGATGCTATAACTATGCCTAGCTGAGTGAAGCTTAAACCGAACTCCACCACTATGATGGGGTATAGGACACCAATGCCTAAAAACACATGTTGCATAAGGTGAGAGACGCTGATAGTTAGCAGTATACTTCTTGGAGATGAAATCTTACGCAACTAAATCTCGCCTGATTAATCATCGGGATAGCTGTAAAGATACATGTAAGTGAACAAAAACTTTTGGGTTCGAAGAGCGAGTTCAGTAATCCTATCTGCTACAGCACCACGCTTAGGGAACCGTAGTAGAAAAATATTAGGTAGATCCCGATTAGCACCAGCACAACCCCGCTGAGCCTTTGCAGCATTGGCATAGCGCTTAACATTTTTCTCAAAGTCAACTCCTTTGCCTTAGCAACCAGTATTGTAGTCAATACTAGTGGTAGCCCCATTCCTATTGCGTACACGATAAATGCGACCATGCCGCCGATAAGTCCGCGGGCTGCGACAGCGTAGAACAAAATTGAGAAGAATACTGGTGCTGAGCATCCTAGGGTTGCTAAGCCATATGCCGCCCCATAGAGAAATATTCCGATTAAACCCCTTCTCCTAGGTGCTGTAATCTTAGCCCAGAATGCTGGAAGCCTAAACCCAGCAAGAATGCTTATGCCTAGGAAGATCACAACTATGCCTGCTGCAAGTTCCAGAAAAGGCAGATAGCTAGAGATGAGGACCCCAAGAAACGAGGCGGCTGCACCTATAGCCGTAAACACCGAGATAAGCCCTAAAGTGCATGCAACCCCACTTGGAACTGCTTTTCCAACAGAAACATCAGCGCCCAAGTAGTACGATACGTAGCCTGGAAGCATTGGGTAGCCGCAGGGCGAAAGTAATGCGAGGACGCCTGCAGTGAATATGAGCACAAGTCCGGAAGGGTCAGAAGCCAACCTTTCACCACAAATATTTATGATGCCAATTATCCTAACAGCTCATCGATGTTTTGGGCAAGTGTTGATGCATCGGTTACACCAACGTGCCTAAACCTAACCACTCCATCCTTATCTACTATGACAAGCGTTGGAATACTGGAAACCTTGTAGGCGTCGCCGAGGTTAGCTTTATCTAAAGCCCAAATCCACGTTGCGTCAGGGTACTTCCCAACGAATGCCCTAAGCTTACTCTCAGACTCATTCGGGTCAATGTCAATCGAGAACAAAACGATTTGGCCGCCATATTTTTGCTGGATGGCTTGGAGGTGAGGTATTTGGATTTGGCAGGGACCGCACCAAGTAGCCATGAAATCCAGTACAACAACCTTGCCGCGGTAGTCTTTCAGGCTGAAGGTTTTACCCTCCAAGCTCTTCAAAGTGAAGTCTGGAGCCGGCTTCTTATCTGTTGGGCTTAGAAATAACGAGCCTAAAGCAGGATAAAGGATGATGAGAAACACAGCTATGAGCAATACTGCAACAACAATCCTACCGGTTTTCAACCCACATCACTCTATTTACAAGAGATTTTCTATAAGTCAACACCATATTTTAGAATTAATAAGTATATGTGCATGTTTAATCACAGAAACCCATGTTTACCTGACAAGTAAGCTACCGAAGATTATTTCAAAAGCATCATCACACATTTTTATCTACCCTAACCAAACTCTTGTGGCGGTGAAGTATGGTGGATAAACAGTTTAATGAGGAGCTTTTAAAGAGAATTGAGGAAACAGCATACGAGTACGAGAAGAAATATCATGGATGTTCGCAATGCGTGTTAAGAGCACTTCAGGAACATCTAAACTTAGGTGATGGAGATGCGTTTAAGGCTGCAAGTGCATTCGCAGGGGGAGTGGCCCGTATGGGTGAACTATGTGGAGCACTAACAGGCGGAATAATGGCAATTGGACTTATCTGCGGAAGAGAAAAGCTTGAGGACACTGCTACTTCAACACAATACCTTAAAGCAATGGATTTAGCGGTTGAACTCTATAGAAGGTTCCAAAAAGAATTTGGAAGCACCAAATGCTGGGATATTCAGGAATCTATTTTCGGAAGGCACTTCGACCTTAAGGACGCTAAGGAACGTGAAGAGTTCATGAGGGCAGGCGGCTACGAGAAATGCCCTAACGTCGTTAAAAAAGCAGCTAGACTAGCTGGCGAAGTAATTCTTGAAAGAGATAGATAGAGGTAACCCCGCTTTTTTTGTTTAAACATAATTTTTCTGTTTCGTTTGCATGCCGCTGCGAATCAGTAGGTTAAGCAAGTTCCCTCAAAATAGCTTCAACAGCTTTAGGAACTGCTTTACGAACCTTCGGGCTTAAACCTACTGAGAACTCTTTTCGACTCTTTATTTCAACCCCTATAAACACGATTTCTCTACGCATAATCTCAGGATTCAGCTTCTCCCCTATTTTGAAAGCATCTAAAATACCTAGGCTATGCAGTGAAGGCACATTAACATCCCCCGCACTCAGCTCCCTTAGATCTTTGTAGGTAAATCTATGAATGGTTCCAGGCTGAGCTCCCGTTATCATTCCATCAACAATAATCACCTTATCAGCTCCCTCAAGAAAATCGAGTAGAGATAAACCAGCTGAATCTGCTTCCACAACCTCAATGTTGCTTTTAAGCCTGTTCTTCTCGAGGGCTCTCACAACCTCTATTCCTACGCCGTCATCTGAAGCAAGAATGTTGCCGCACCCAATCACCTTTACCTTCATCAACCCATCTTCCGAATATTTAGTTTCAGGAAGTGAACAGAACAGGAGAAGCATGGGTCATAGCTTCGAATTAACTCCTCACACAATAAGGTTATTTCGTCCTGGCTTCGGTTCAACACCTCAGGAATCAGTTGCCTCAGATCGTTTTCCATATTCAGCACATTGTGCGCTGTAGGCGTTACAATGTCAGCCTTCACGATAACTCCTTCCTTGTTAATTTTGTAGTTGTGCTGCAACAAACCCCTAGGTGCTTCTGTTAAGGCGCAGGCTTCACCTGCCTTAATCTCGAAGGATTTATCTTCCTCCCTCAAATCGATTTCCCCGATCAGGTTTACGCATTCATCTATGCAGTGAACAATCTCCACGGCTTGAGCCATATTTATGGCGAAGGAGTTGTAAACTGGAAAGCTTAGTCCAGCTTCCTTGGCAACTGCTTTAGCATCCTTCGAAAGCCAGTCATAGTTCAGGTTAAGCCTTGCTAGGGCACCGACCATGAAGGAGCCGCGTTTCTTTACATTGCTGTGTTTAGCATAAGAGTGAGGAACCTGTTTCTCCTCAAAGTATTTCGCATAGTCCTGCTCCTGTATGTTAAGTCCCTCACTTGAAACGATGTTTCCTTCGTTGACAGCATACTCATCCGGCTTCCTAAGAGCCACGTATTCAGGTTTCCTCTTCAGGGTAGGCGTCTTTATGCGGCTCAGCATCCTAACGGTTTCTAAAGCATCCTCCTTCACGCCTTCTAGTTCCTTGCCTACTTTCTCAAGCTCCTGCTTTCTGGGTAGGCGTGTGAAGCCGTTGATGAGTGGGGTCATTGGATGAAGAGGTCGCCCGCCAATAATTCTCGTTAACTCGTTAGCAGCCTTCTTAATCCTAAGCGCCCTCTTAACATCTTCCGAATGGGAGGGAAGCATGGCTATAACACTCTCGTACCCCAAGTAATCAGGGAGAGCCAGCATGTATACGTGGATGTTGTGACTGGCAATTATTTGGCTTAAAGCTAATAGCTTCCGCAGCTTCCTAGTTTGCTCACTAGGCGTTATACCTAATATGTTTTCAGCAGCCCTGATTGAGGTAAGCATATGGGATACTGGGCATATACCGCAGATACGTGCAACCAGCTGTGGAGCCTCAACAAGCTTTCTTCCAATGAGGAACCCCTCAAAGAACCTAGGCGGCTCAAACACGTTCAATTCAAGCTTCTTAACTTCCCTATCCTTAATCTCAACGTATAGTGACGCTTCTCCCTCAACCCTAGCCACATAATCAACTTTAACTACGGTTCCGCTCATGCAGCCTCAGCTCCTTTACTGAAAGCCTTAGTAACACTTGCGAACTCTGTGAATTTCCTCTTAATGTCATCAGGCGAAAGCCCGTTTTCCCTGAAAAGTTCAGCTAACGCTTCTGGGTTAGGGTCGTTCATAGGGCCTCTGCATCCAAAACAAGCCTTCTTGTTGGATACACATACGGCTCCACAGCCAGCATTGGTCACAGGACCCATGCAAGGCTCCTTGCTGGCGACCAGCAAACACACATTCTCCTTAAGCTTGCATTCAACGCATACTGCGTGAGGTCTAAGGTATGGCTTCCTATCCAGAAGAGCAGCGGAGAACAGCTCAAGCATCTCATCTTCATCAACCGGACAGCCTTTAAGATAGAAGTTAACCTTCACGAACTCATCGATCGGCTGAGCCTTTATGGAGTGTATAACTGAAGTGTTAGCGTAAACCTTTTCCTCAACCACCTTTTCAGGAATCCAATTCTTAATGGATAGAAGACCAGTGTCAACAGCGCAGGCGCCGAAGGCAACAAGTATCCTCGACTTCTCCCTTATGCTCTTCAATTTTATAATGTCCTCAGGGGAAGTTATGCCTCCCTCAACAAGGCTTACGTCAAACGGCCCTTCCAAATTATCTCTCTTACCCATCTTGAAGTAAACGACGTCGAATGCCCCTATGGTCTCCATTATCCGATCCTGGTTGTAGATAAACTGCATTTGACACCCGGAACATGAGGTGAACTTGAAGACACCTATCTTCAATTTGTTACCCAATAATTCTCATCACCTCAGAGAATAAAGACGAGAATGTCTTCAACCCATGGTCTGGAAGATTCTTTACCGAAGCGTAGGGGAAAACTGGTCCGTGTAGGCATACGTATTTGCTTCCGATTTGGCAGTGGCCGCATTTACCTATGCCACACTTCATTCTCCGTTCAAGAGAAACATATATTTGATCTTCCTTGAAGCCCATGGCTAACAGGCCTCTCACTGTGAACTTCATCATTATTTCAGGTCCACAGATCATAACAAAGCATTCCTCGGGTTTGGCAACCATTTCATCAAAGGAAACTGTTACCACGCCTACTCTATGCCTCCAAACTTCCCCTTCAGGCACAGCATCAACAGCAAGACGTAGGGTTGTGTTCTCAATTTTCCTCCATTTCTCATACTCATCAACGAAGAGCAGGTCGCCTGGCGTCCTAGCACCATAAAGGACTTCTAAACTTCCGTATTCTCTTCTGCGGTTCGCAACATCCACTATGATGGGTCTGAGGGGAGCTAAACCGATTCCCCCGCCGATGAGCAACAGGTTTTTACCCTTAGCCTCATCCATGGGCCATCCTGCTCCATACGGTCCTCGGATCCACACAGCGTCTCCCACCTTCATTTTGTCCAGAGCATAGGTAACGTTGCCTACGGATCTAACTGTGAGGTCGAATGACTTTTTCTCATGTGGGCCTGAACTGATCGAGAGGGGAGCTTCACCTACCCCGTAAAGCGTAAGCATAACGAACTGGCCTGATTTAAAATCTAGACTATTTCCGTCGGCTAGGCTTAATGTGTAGGTTTTCACATCAGAAGTCTGCTTCTTGAGGCTTTCAATCAAAGCTTTTCTAGGCCTATAGGGGTTTTCCATGCTACTCACCTCTAATTTTGCTCATTGTTTCGGTTATATCGATTTTAACTGGACACCACTTCACACATCTGCCGCAACCAACACAATGGAGAGACCCATACTGCTCCTTCGAGTGAAGAAGCTTATGGCACATAAACTGCCTGATTCTAGCTTTACGATCCCTCCTGAAGTTGCCGTCCAAAGCAACCTCAGCGAATTCATAGAGCAAACATGAATCCCAGAACCTCTTCCTCTCACCGTTGCTTAGGTTCAACTCCACCTTATCAACCACATTGAAGCAATAGCAGGTTGGACAAACCATGGTGCAGGATCCACATGCCAAGCATTTCTCGCCTAGTTCAAGCCAGATTTTGCTCTCCATTTTCTGCGACAGAATTTGAGGCAGGTTGCTGGTGTCAACTTTCCTCTTGATTTCACCCTTGACAACATTGATTCTATTCTCCTTCTCATCAAGATCTTGGCTTGCAGATTCCTTCAGCTTACCTAATTTATCTGCGATGCGACGGCCTCTCTCACTACCTATCTCTAAAAGGTATCTATCACCTATATCCGTAAGCAGCAGATCATACCCACCGCTCAGTGATGGGCCTGTGTTAAACGACGTGCAGAAACAAGTGTCTTCAGCCCTGACACAATTAAGAGCTATAATCACCGCATTTCTTCTTCTGCTGAGATAATAAGGGTCTTCGAAGTCACCTGAAAAAACCTTGTCCAGAAGTAGAAGCCCATTCACGTCACATGGGTGTATGCCTAAAATCGCTATGTTCCTTTTTTCAACGCTTCCCTCTGAGATCAGCCCTTTCTCTCTATTGAAAGAGAATAGTACTTCGGAAGGTTGAAGGAAAAACTTCTTAGGAGGCATTATTGTGTTCACATAGTCTAAGACCAGATCTCCAGCTGAATGAACCTCGTCAAAATAGAATTCACTGTCCTTCCGCCTCGGGCCGTAGACCTTGAATTCCCCCAGAGCTTCAAGCAACTTCTTAACTTCTTCCTTAGGAAGTATCAGAGACTTCAATATGGTCTAAGCCATCCTAAATGTTAACGCCCACAGCATATGTAGATTAATTAACTCTTAAAAAAACTGTATATATCCTATTGACGGCTTATATAAGCATCTGAATTTTAAGGTAGACGCATTTTCATGGTGTGAATGAAAAGCTTCGTTAATATGATTTAAATTCGACCGAAAAGAAATATTGAGGCGACATCTCCTCAACCCCAAAATTTAATTGAGGGCTAAAGTTTGTTCCGTCCATATTGATAAGTTCCTTTGACGAGTGGTGCTGGAACTTATATGAAGCAGATTTTTGAACCCAGAAGTATTGCGGTGGTAGGCGCATCTAAGACACCTAGGAAGCCGGGATACGTGACTGTTGAGAATTTGTTGAGGTTAGGGTTCAAAGGAGAAATCTACCCAGTTAATCCGAACGCGGATGATGTTCTCGGGCTTAAAGCCTACCCAAACATAGATGAGGTGCCAAGCAACATCAACCTTGTTGTTTCAGTTGTCCCCGCATCTGAAAATCTTGATTTAGTGAAGGAAAGCGCTGAGAAAGGCGTTAAGAGAATCGTGATATTCTCAGGCGGATTCTCGCAGTCAGGTGAGAAGGGCGCTGCCCTCGAGAAAGAAGTTGTTGAGATAGCTAAAGCCAATGATGTTAGAATTGTTGGACCTATGACCATAGGGCCAATAAACCCCTCTAAAAACTTAGCTGTGTCCCCCCTTCCCTTGAAAGAGCTGAGAAGGGGGAATGTAGCATTCATTGCCCAAACAGGCCAGTTTTGCGCTATCACATTGGAGTGGCTTTTCTCCGTTATGGGTGTCGGGGTCAGTAAGTCCCTAGACCTAGGAAATAAGTCAGATGTAGACGATGCGGACATCCTAGAATACCTTGAAGAAGACCCTGACACGAAAGTAATAGCGTTACATATGGAGGAAGCTAAAAACGCGAAGAGATTCATGGATGTCGCTAGGCGGGTTTCAGGAAAAAAGCCTATAATTGTTCTTAAAGCCGGAAGGACGGAGATGGGGGCTAGGGCTGCAGCGTCCCACACGGCGTCTATGGCTGGAAGCGACAGGGTGTACGAAGCTGCTTTTAGGCAGGCAGGTTTGATTAGAGCATACAGCTTCGATGAACTTGTTGACTTCGCTAAGGCTTTCTCGTATCTTCCATTGCCCGCTGAGGATAACGTCGCAGTTGCCACGATCAGCGGGGGATCAGGGGTTCTAGTTGCTGACGCAATTCAAGAGTCGAATCTCAAGCTTGCAAGCTTCTCGACTGAGGCGGAAAATAGGCTGAGAAGCATTATTCCACCTTGGGCTAAGGTTCTAAACCCCTTCGATTTCGGGACTCGCCTGGCGCTTGACAGTTTAGACGAAACGTACCGAGTTACTCTGGAGGCTTTGTTGAGCGACGAGAAAGTAGGCAGCGTAATCATGGTAACAGGAGCATTCTACTTCACAAACCAATTTGAAACAGATTTTGAAATAATCGTTGACGTGGCTAAGAAACATAGAGACAAACCTCTGGTAGCCTGCGTCATAGCCGGCGAGAACTTGACTAGAATCTCAACGAGGATTCTTGAAAATGGGGGGTTCCCAGTTTATCTGTCTCCTGAGAGGGCTGTGAAAGCACTGGCAGCTCTACATAGATACTCAAGGTTCAGAAAGCAAGTCTACCCAAATTAATGAAGTAGCTTTCTAACAGAAATGAATAACATATTCGCCGACGACTGATCTTTCTTTCTTGGTTTGATTGAGTTCACCCTACAACATTTTAGTAGGGAAAAAGTGAATACTTAGTTGTGTGCCTATCATCGTCAGGTGGATTAGTTGAAGTTTGAGGTGGGTTCCCTCACTCTGCAGGTGGACGACAGGGAGATGGAGGGCTATCTATCCAGCTTGTTCGGTGGCTCTGCCAGGATTAAGTCTTTCAGCAAGATTGGTGAGGGTTTCCATAATGCTGGTTTCCTACTGGTTTTCCGCATAGGCGATGTTGAGAAACATGTTGTGCTGAGGGTGGTTAGAGGCGACACAGGTTGGGGGCATGACTACCTTGGGGATAGAGCGTCCCTGCTGATTCTTCAACACAGGCTTTTCAACATAGCTCCCAGAGGCACATCAAGTAGGTCGATTGATGTTGCATGTGTAAGGAAGGATGGGAGTCTAGTTTCTTTGGGAAATGCATTAGAGTTCTTCAGCCTTGTTGAGGAGCTTAGGGATGCTGACGGTAAACCATACAGCGAAGACCTGTTCAACATCGCTAGGAGAGGTGAACTAACAGACATGGATAGGGAAAGGTGTGCTGCGGTAGTAGACTACCTAGTAAACTTACACTCTGAAAAGATTAGGAATGATGTGCTGTACAAGCGGCATATAAGAGACCTTATTGGGCATGGAGAGATGCTTATGGGGGTTGTAGACACCTACCCAGACCCAGAAACCCTAGGGTTCACAAGCAGATGGGAGATGGCTGAGATTGAGCAGAAGGCTGTTGTGTGGAGGAACAGGATAAAGTATCTTGGACACCGCCTCTCAAGAATACATGGGGACTATCATCCTTTCGGCAACATAAGATTCAGGGAGGACAACACGTTGGTGGCTACAGATCAAGCTAGAGAGGAGTGGGGTGAACCTGCTGATGACGTTGCAGGCCTAACAATCAACTACATCTTCTTCAGCATTTGGCACTACGGCGAATTTAGGCAGCCTTTCCAGGAACTTTATGAGACATTCATGGACAGGTATGTCGACAGAACTGGAGACAAAGAGCTGTTTAAGGTTATAGCGCCGTTCTACGCCTTCAGAGGCCTAGTTGTCATCCATCCACTCTACTACCCAGAGATGGAGGCTGATAAAAGAAGGAAAATTCTAAACTTCATTCATAACGTCTTGGAGAGAGAGCAATTCAACCCTAGAGATGTTAAATCCTACTTGGTGCGACGCTAGTTTAAATAGGCACAACATTAAATGAAGGTTTTAACGTAAAGTTAGCGTGTCGAGGTGGGTTTAAGCCTATGTCTTGGAAGCTTAAACGTTTCTTCAGAAACCTATTATACAAGCTTAGGATTCCACGCTTACCAAGAACCTTATCACTGAGGCCACTCCTAGCTTTAGTGCTCCTAGCTTTCTCAATCTTTATTCTGGCTGGAGGACTCTACGACATTATTGAGGGCCTCACAGGCCGCCTACAATACCTTCTCCCAACAAGTAAAGGAGGCTACACCTTCTTATATCCCGGCACCCTGCAACAACAGACATTAAACGAAAGCATTGCTGTTGCAGCAATCTACTTTATGGGTGTAGCTGGAATCTACATGCTTATCAGAGGCACAAGGCTTATCTATAAGCCTAGAAGCGCATACATGCTACTTATGCTGAGTCTAGTAATAACATTAGCCGCAGTCTTCCTCCCATTTATCATAATTCAATGGAAGACCGGTGGCTAGGCCTAACGGTGAAGCTCCCCAAAAGTTCTCTTAATCTTCAAAAGGTATGCCACAGCATTAGCTAAAAGGTGAATCGGTGGAGTTACAACTAGAAGTAAAAGAATAACTCCAACACTTATCCTGTAGAAGGGGTAGGTGAAGAGAAAAGCACCTAAGATGAAGTCAAGCTGGTCTACAACAGGCAAAGGAGAACCGGGAGGAATCTTAAGCCTCCTCTTAACAAACGCGCCAAGCAGATCCCCCACCACAACCCCAAAAGAAACAAGAAAACCTAGAAGTGCTAACCCAGGATGAAAAACGAACTCCTCAGCCAAAGCGACAGCTGAACCGAAAAGCAAACCCCCAAAAAAACCAACAACAGTCTTGTTATCTCCAAAAATCCTTTGGCCATCCATAAAGCATCTTCCGAAATCAATTGGTTTCCCCCCTCCTAAAGCGAGAGGAATCGAGTTAGCTGTGTAGGCGGGCATGGCGAAGTACACTGCAAACAGCAGTTCCTCTACGGTTAACGTTATCTCCATTTCCTCTACCCATATAACCCAGAATACCTATGCTTGAGGATAAAGAATTAACGTTCTGAAGATAAACATAGCATAGGAGGAAGTTACAATGGATAAACCAATGAGTGGTTTTGCGTTTAAATTCATGTCCCTCAGCTTCAGATTTCGAGATGTTTTCTTGCTCCCGAAAAACATATTGAAAGAAGTGGAAAAAAGCTAGGCTTCTGCAAACTCAATTATCGCTGTGGTCTTGGGAGTTATTCAATTGCTGCTGCTGAATTTGTAGGCAAGTCTAAAGGTTTATGCGTTAGATATCCATTCCCCTTGCTATTCAGCGAGTTCAGAATATTGCTTTAAAGAAGCGAATAATGAATATGTGAAGCGATTTGTGCTAGAGAGCGAAAAGCCTGTGGTTGAGAGGGTGGGGAAGCTGAACTCTGGGAAAGGTAGCTACTGGTCGCTTACCATAGTGTCTTCAACCCATGGGTTAAATCATCTATACCAATTAATTCCGCTAACACTGCTTCCACTGATCTCAATAGACCTATCCTTAACGCACTATTCCGCTGGACTGCTGGTCGCCTGCTTCTATATTCCCTATGCGCTGCTTCAAGTTCCTTTCGGATATCTTTCAGACCTCCTAGGGAGGAGGAGCCTGCTCGCCATAGGTGTGCTCCTGTTCTCTTTTGGGATACTGCTAACAGGCTTAGCATCAGAGTTCTGGCAGATAGCGGTAGCCCAGTTCCTAGCAGGTGTAGGTGGAAGCACCTACCATGCGGTAGGTATACCCCTAGTCTCAGAGCTTTTCAGGAGGGGGAAGCTCGGTGAAGTAATGGGTTTTCATCAGGCAGGAGGCGCTGTAGGGGCATTCGTAGCGCCATTGGCCGCGGGCTTCATTGCTGTTGCCTACAGCTGGAAAACCAGTTTCATAGTTCTGTCAATTCTAGGCATAGTATTGACACCTTTGATTTGGTTTGTGGTTAGGGAACCAGCCCGAAGCGGCCCAGCTATCAAGGATGTTGGGGCTGGCGTAGTACGGTATAGGGCAGTTGTTCTGCTGATCGTTTTCGGAGCCTTGTATGTTTTGGCTTATAGGGGTCTAAGTACCTTCGCAACACTTTTCATTGTGGAGAGTTATGGGGCTGGTATCGCCTACGCTGCGTTCCTCCTAGCTATGCTTCATGTAGCTGGCATATTCGGTGCACCTCTATCAGGTAGGCTGTCGGACGCCATAGGTAGGAGGAATGTGATTGCAGTTTTGGTTTTACTTCAAGGTGTTTTAGTTTGTCTGCTTACATCTGCTTCTCTAGGTGCCTTGGCGGTGGCGCTGGTTGCTTTTGGCTTCGTTTCCTTCGGGGCAATTGCAGCTACAGATGCCCTTTTCGCTGAGGTTGCTGAGGGGAAGATTCTAGGCACGTTGTTCGGCTTCTACATTACCGCGGGATACGTTATGTCTACTGTGGTTCCACCTTTCTTAGGGTACTTGATAGACCATGCTGGCTTCAGTTTCGCTTTCGTAACCCTAGGTGCAGCAACAATTATGAGTATTCCTCTGCTATATCTAGCAAGAGTCAGGTAGACGCATGTGAACCAGATGATTAATGCTCAGCGTCCTCAATGCCTTTCTCAGTCAACAAAAAGTAGCAGTGTGAGCTGGAACCTTCCTTTGAGAAGTATCTCTCCAATATGGCTTCCTTAACATTGGTCTTAATAGTCTTCTTTAGGTTAAGTATCAGCTTGGGCCAGTAGAAAAGAATCCTTCTGGCAACAGGTTCAACCCCGCCGTCCATGTCAACTAGGCTGTGAACCTGACTTGTAATGAGGACAGCAACACCATGTTTCGCGGCTAGATCAGCTAGGTAGGCAAGCTGGCGGTTAAGCTCCCTGTTTAAAGTGAAAACCCTTTGAGGGAAATTTCCTGAAACCCTGTAGAGGGAGCTTACTGTATCCACAACCACAAGCCCAACCTGCCGCGTCATGTAGCTCTCGAAGCTTTCAACAAGAGAGGTTTGCTCTCTGAAGGTTTCAGGTAGGAAAATAACTATGTTGGGGCCTAGATCCTTCAAGTCCATGTAGGCAATCTGGGATAGGCGTTGATGCGAGAAGGAGTGGTCAGCATCAACATAGAGAACCTTTAAGCCCCTTCTAGCACACTCAACAGATGTCTGCATAGCCATAGTTGTCTTTCCTGTGGTTGCCTCACCGTAGAGTAGGCTTATGCATCCTGTTGGGAAGCCTCCTCTAGCCATCTTGTCGATTGATCGGCAGCCAGTGGCAAGATGTTTAGGCTTATCAGGCAAGGTTTAACCATCCGTGTGGATAAAGAATTATTATCATACTCGTTCTGTTTAAGATTGTCTAAGAAACATGTAAACGGTGTTTGCCGTATGCCTCGAACCGCTGTTGAGGCTGGAAGAACCCTTCTGGTTTTAGGCCCAGCCTCAGTAACGCTTATTGAAGGTGAAGCTTCAATTTTAGAGTCTCCGCTTACTCAAGGCGAAAGAGTAGTCGTATTGAAGGGTAGGCAGATTCCAGTTGAGACGTTAAGCCAATCTTTTTTTGAGTTGAACCAGGGAGCGGGGTCGGAGGTTCAAGTAGTTGAGGGGAGCACCATACCGAACTCTTGGAGAGAAGCTTCTGAAGCTGTGTTAGAAGCTGGAGGCAGAGTGGTTGTTATTGGCGGTGTTGATGCTGGCAAAAGCACTTTCTGCACCTACCTGATCAACTCTTCGATTAAGGCTGGTTTGGAAACAGCTCTTGTGGATGCTGATGTTGGGCAGGCTGATGTTGGGCCGCCTGCAACCATAAGTTTGGCATCAGCGAAAAAACATGTTAGGGCGCTGACCTCACTGAGGGCTGAAGCCTTAATATTTGTTGGGCATATAAGTCCGGGCCCAATTGTTGAAAGAGTGATCTCAGGGATAGCTAGACTTAAAGCCAAGATTTCAAGCTCCGCGAAACAGTCAATTGTGAATACAGACGGTTGGATAGAGGGAGAGCAGGCAGTAGCCTATAAAATGAGGATTGTGGATGAGGTTTCTCCAGACTTGGTTATCGGCATAGGTGAAAACGGGAAGCTGGATCCAATACTCAATAGAGTGAAAACTCCGTCGCTGACGGTTCAGTGCCCAACAGCTGTCAGGAGGAGGAGTAGAGAAGAGCGAAAACAGCTTAGGGAATTCGGCTACAGAAGATATCTGCAGAAAACTAAAGTTGGCTACCTACATTTTGATAGGCTTAAGTCAATGAGCTTCGAGGCTGGAGAAACAGGATTAACGAGAAAGAAAACCTTTGATGTGGGTGGGCTGCGTGAAATGGTGAATTCTATGCTTGGTTTCCTTGATGAAGACGGTTGGCTTCTAGGCATAGGAATCCTTTTAGATGCTGATGCTGGGAGGAGAGTGATTAAGGTTAGCACGCCAATTCAGCTTGAAGACGTTAGAGGGATTGAGGTTGGAGCTGTTAAGTTAGCTGAGGACGGCAGGGAACTAGCGTACATGGCTGAGCCGAATACTGGGTAGACACTCATGGGTTAACTAGAAAAGTATTTTATTCAGCAGGCTGGCAATAAGTTAAAGAAAAATCTCTGAAGGCTTAAGTAAGGACACATAGATTTATATTTAGCAAGATACTGTGCTATGCATGATAGCTTTGGAGCGATCGATAGATCAGTGGACCACTCAAGCGAGGAAGGGAACCCTACAGTTATGCTTGATGGCGCTATTGAAGGGGAGAGAGTTATACGGGTACGAGATAGCTGAGTATGTAGAACGTTACAGCGAGGGTGAGCTGGCGGTTACTGAAGGCACAATATACCCTCTATTGCACCGCATGGAGAACGACGGAGTAGTGAAAAGCCACTGGAAAGAATCTACCGGCGGTCCGCCGAGAAGATATTACGCGTTAACCATAAAAGGTGAAGATCTCCTTAAACGCATATTAGGTGAGTGGAAGCGGTACACGGAAGCCTGTCAGAGAATAACTGAGAGAGGAATGAAAGGTGAGTGAAGAAATAGATAGATTGATCAGAGATTATCTGGAAAACCTGAAGAAAAGTCTTAGGGGCATCGCGGAAGAGAATGTGGATGAGGTAGTACGTGAGATACGCACACATATAGAGGATGCTGTTCGCTCAAAAACCGAGGGGGAACGACCTCCAGAGCTGCAAACTGTTCAGCGCGTTTTAGAGAAGTTAGGCGACCCCAAAAGGTATGGACGTGAACTAGCAATCGCAAAAATGGGTATGAAACTTGATAAGGCTAAGTACTGTCCTTACTGTGGAGCTGAGCTGGCTCCTAGGGATGTATTCTGCGCTGAGTGTGGGAGACCGACCGAGAAACCGATTGGAGTCTACATCATCTCTGTGCTCTCCATATTAGCCGGTGCCTCCATGATCTTTAGAGGAGCTTTACTATTTGTCTCTCCATACATGATGAGGAGACCGCCCCTTGTGTTTGGCATGGAGAACTTTATCATAGTTGTTATGCTCGAATTGGTGATTGGGGGAGTACTGTTACCCACAGGCATTGGGTTGTGGAAGCTCAAAAAGTGGGGATGGTGCACAGCCATTGTGGCATCGATTCTGATCTTTGGCAACGCCGTGTATGATCTTATAGGGGGAGCGGTAGTCACGCACCTTCGAACAACCTCCATGATCGTAGCGGCGACCATGACCACGTTGATCCTGCTATACCTCGTTGCCAGAAGGAAGTTCTTCGGGATAAAGTGGTGAATGGCATTGTCCACGCAACTTGAAACGCCAGCTGGAAACGGCTTCGCATTAGAGACTGTTAATCTTTCAAAGGTTTACAGCCTTGGCGTCACCGAGGTTTGGGCCCTACGAGATTTCAGCATCACTGTAAAGAAGGGAGAGTTTCTTGCTATTGTTGGTCCTTCCGGCAGCGGCAAGTCTACGCTCCTAAACCTACTTGGAGCCCTTGATCGACCGACCAAGGGGAGAATACTGGTTGACGGCATCGATATGGCTGTCCTTAACGGGCTTCAGCTGGCTAGACTTCGTAACTTGAAGATAGGCTTCGTTTTTCAGTCCTTCAACCTGATGAATAGGATGACGGTTCTTAGGAATGTGGAGGTTCCGGCTGTGGTTAAAGGATTATCTAGAGAAGATCGCCGTAAACGTGCCACAGAGGTTCTTAAGGCTGTTGGGATTGCAGATAAGGCGTATAGGAAGCCAACCTCCCTAAGCGGAGGCGAGCAACAGAGGGTTGCCATAGCTAGGGCTCTGATCAACGACCCATCATTCGTCCTAGCTGATGAGCCTACAGGCAACCTTGACACGAAGACTGGTCGACAGATATTCACTCTGTTAAAGGAAGTGAGCCGAGAAAAAGGCGCCACAATTGTTGTGGTAACCCATAACATGGAGTTAGCCTACGAAACCGATAGGGTGGTCCACCTGAGAGACGGCATGATTGAGAAAGTGGTGAGTCCTGAAAGATGAGGCGTTCAGTAATCAGGATCTTGGCAGTTTATTCATTAATACTGCTGTTCCTAATCTCGAATATTGCTCCGCTAGAGCCTGTGCAAGCATATTATGGGTTCACGTTCGGGCAGGCTTACTGGGGCACACCGGGCGAAAAAGCCATACAGGCGTATCCAGGCGGCAGGAATGTGCCTCTAACCGTCACCATTATCAATCAAATTATCAATACGACTGGAGCCTATACGGTGAACGGCATCCGCGCATACCTGTACCTCCCAACATATTTCACGGACGTGAATAACAGCACCACCGCATACGCTGCATACAGCTCCACCGACGGGGTGCCTCCTGGAGGTTCTTTCACGTTGACCTTCTATCTTAACATAGCAGATAACGCACCGTGGGGTACTTATTCTGCCAATATAGGGTTGGACTACCTTACCACGAAACGAGACGGTACCGTAGTACCACCAAAGGGGGATACCAAAGGCGTCGGGATGTTGATAACGCTCAGCCCGAAGATCCCAGTCAGCCCTGCCTTCACAATTGCTACGTCGGGGCAGACGCTTGTAGGAGGACGTGCGGAAACCCTAACCATCCGGATGACCAACGGGTTTCCCTACAATCTCACAGAAATATATGCCAATTTTACGATTCCGACCCTGAAAGGAATTACGGAATCAACCCCACCTATAGCAATCCTATCATCATATAATTGGTATATCCCAAACCTTCCTTCCCAAAGCTCCATTGAATTGAAAGTCCAAATATTTGCACCAAGCACCAACTTAGGCTCGGTATACAATGGACTCCTCACCGTCAAATATAGAGATAATCAGCTGGGGCAAACCCGGACAGAGAATTACCCAATCGGATTAGTAATTCAAGGATATGTGGAGATGACCGTTTACGGCGTCGCGGCTACTCCAACCGTTGCATCTCCGGGGTCAACAGTCACCGTTACCGCCACGCTTCTGAATAAAGGAAATGCGGGCGCATACTTCGCGAACGTCACAGCCATTCCTAGCAACATCTTCATCCTCATCCCTGATTCCACCGTGTATGTCGGCGACGTAGCTTCCAACTCCCCAACCCCATTCAGCCTTTCGGTGAGAATTTCGCCTAGGGCAGGCAATGGAACATATCAGCTACCGTTACAGGTCGCCTATGAGGACGCTGTAGGTCAAAAGAAAACCTTCAAATTTACCGCTGAAGTCAAGGTCTCCACCAAACTTGCAGAGGGGGAACTCCCCGAAGCCCGCAGAGCGCCTCAACAGGGGATTAACTGGGGGTTAATAGCAACTGTAGCTGGCGTGGCTGTAGCCGCAGCTTTGATCGTAGCCGCCACTATCGTGTATAGAAGGAGATCTAAGCTTCCAGAAGAAGCTAAAGAAAAAAGAGAGGAAGAAGAAAAAATTAGTTGGATTCAACGTTTATGGAGACGCTTAATCAAAGGGTATTGACTATGGAACCATTAGAGATAGTTAAATTCGCCGTATCAGCCCTCAGCGACAGGAAGCTGCGGAGTGTGCTGACAGTCCTTATGGTTGCGGTTGGAGTAGGTCTCATCACAGCTTTAAATGGAATGAGTGCCGGGATGAATGTCTACATGGAGAACCAGCTGGCAACATTCGGCGCCAACGTGTTAACTGTTGGCCCACCTTCGAGGTTTGAAAGGACTGGCGCAGTCACGACTGGAATCACGTTAACTGACCAGATTGGCGCCACACTTAAGAATATTCAAGGAGTGAAGGAAGTTGTTCCTTATATCAGGGGTTCAGTCACCCTCGTCTCCGGAAGCATCCGGACCCGTGCATCTGTCACCGGCATCGACCAGACCAAGTTTCCCGTGCTCTACCCGAGCGTAAGCGCTAGCGCTGGAGGGCTACTCGCACAACATGACGGTTCAGGAATAGTTTTAGGCAGCGCAGTTGCTCAGCCCTCAGGTGAAACTCAACCCTTCGCCAAGTATGGTCAAACACTTGTAGTTCAGTATACCGTGCTGCAAACCGTTGGTGGGGTTCAGAAATCAAAAGTGCAGAAGAGAACCCTGCAGGTGAAGGGCATCCTAGACAATTTGGGGAATCCTCAGGTGGATAACGGCGTGCTTGTCTCCGTCTCCTCGGCGACAATCCTCTTCCAAAGGACTGACTACTCCGGCTTCTATGTGGTGACTAACAGTCCTGAAACGAATGATAGCGTGCAGAAGGCCATTGAAAGGATCTATGGAACCACTATTGGCATCACTTCTCCAGGCGCGACAGCGCAGAGGGTCCAAGAGATGCGGGCGTCGTTCACAAACTTCCTTCTAAGTATCGGATCTGTCTCCCTGATTGTTGGAGCCGTCGGCATCGTCACAACACTCTACACCTCCGTGACGGAGAGGATCCGTGAGATCGGAACCTTGAAGGCTTTAGGGTTCAGCGGCCCGCTGATCCTTGTCCTATTCGTGGCGGAATCCCTGCTGATCGGTATTATGGGAGGCTTCGCTGGCCTGCTGGTCGGCGTAGGCGGAGCAGGATTTTTACAGGGGCTGATGCCTGGTATTGGTGGGAGACTAGGTGTAATCTTCTTACCCGGCGACATCATATTCGCCTTGGAGCTGGCCGTTCTCCTCAGCGCGGTAGCAGGCCTATATCCGGCTTGGCGTGCATCAAGACTGGATCCAGTAGTAGCACTCAGGAAAGAGTAAGGATATGTTGAAAGAGGGACGTAGCCAACGCGCCTAGATGTTTCACGCTTCTTCACCATGTTAGGCCACCCGTTGAGAAGGAAGATCCTACAGTATCTTGGGGATCACGGTCACGGAGGCTTTACTGACCTCAAAGCATTCCTAAATGTGAGTACGGGCACCCTCTACTACCAGCTTGACCTTCTGAGCGGCCTCATCGAACAAGATGAGGAGAGGAAGTATTACCTGAACGAAAAAGGTAGGTTCGCGTATCAGCTGCTGTTAGAGAGTGCTGAGAGGCTGGCTTCAAGCCGCTTTGTCAAACGGAACCCAACCATAACGGGCTACGTAACCCTCTGGCTCATAGGGTGGAGGCTCATCTCCCATCTATACGGGATGCCGAGGCTCGCCACCCTGTTTTCCACCATGATTCTTCTCTACGGTGCCTCGATAACTTACCTTTCTGGATTATACCCCCTTGTCTTCATCTACGTGGAGCGCTTACCCATCTCACCATTTTACATACCCATACTCTTCATTTCAGGATACCTGCTGGTCAACGTTCTCGCAAACCTCACATCATACATCGCATACAGAACGTTGGAGGGTGTAAAGCACCTCTTTATAGGCTCAGCCATCTCACTTACCCCCACTCTCATCCTGCCAACGGCCTACGTGATAGCGAAGGAGCTTCAAACCCCCTTAACAAGCCTTCAGGCCCAAATCCTCATGCTCATCGGATTAGGCTACTCCCTCTGCTTCCTCACCTCAGCCATATCCCTCTCAAAGGGATTAGCCGCGGAGAAGGCTGCCCTCTCAGCCGGCGTTACACTTTATGCTTGCTTGGGCCTAGCCTTCATCCTCACCATCCTCTAAAAGCTCGATAAACTCATCTTCATCACTAGAAGCATGACAAAGCACAGATTTGGCCTTCGAAATTTTCGAATATACTCAACCCGTAGGGCTTCGGAAAAATAGAAAGAAAAGGCTAAAATCGGCTTATTCCCATGTAAATGGGCGAGGAAAAATGAGTATGAACCGCAAAATCGCACTACCGGCAGTGGCCATCGTAGCAATAATAGTCTTAGTGATGGCAGCGAGCTTCACGTTCACAGCGGCGGCAAATGCAGGGTCAGAGAGGACGGCGACCTGGGGAAAGGCACTCCCCATGAACAGAGGCTTTCCACCCACACAATGGAGCCAGAGCGGGTCTGGGAACGTAACCATCGACGCTAAGCAGGCTAAAGCAGTGGTAGAGGCAGCTATCCCCAGCTTCAAAGTAGGCACAGCTACCTCTCTCAAGACAAGCTGGGTCGTCCCCATCGAGGATGCAAAGGGCGTGGTGACATCAATACAGGTGACCCAGGTCAGCGCCTCGACTGCGGAGCAAGCCAAGAGCATCGTGCAAGAATCGTTAAAGAAGGGCTGGACGGCTGGGGAGCCCAAGCTGATGAGAACCATATACAACGTCCCCCTCCTCGACTCGAACAATGCAGTGATAGGCTACGTGAGAGTTGATGGCAAGAGCGGCGAAATCATCAGGCAACCATCAACCACGCTCACCGTAACCAGCCAACAGGCGAAGACCATAGTAAGCGACGCCATAAAGGAGTTCAAGGTCGGCGAGGCAAAGGACAGAGCCAGCGTATGGACTGTAGGCATCAAATACAAGGATAAGGAGGTCATGACCGTGCTCCTCGGAAAGCTCAATACCCCGACATCTGGAGATGCTGTAAAAGCTGTCCAGGACTCTCTAGGGAAGGGTTGGAGCGCCGGCGAGCCGAAACAGCTCAGACTCATCTACAACGTGCCTATCAGTGATGCCAACGGCAACGCCATCGGCAACATCAGGGTAGACGGTAAGACTGGAGAGATCATTGCTGGATTCCCACTGCTACGCAAGTAAGTGTGAGGAGAAATGTTGAGGAGAGCACTGCTAGCCCTCATGGTAGTGACAGTGCTCTCCACCCCCATTTTTTTTACCCAAGCTCAAGCTCAGGCTGAGGAGCCATCTCTAACCTTTGCCCGTGCTGGCTATGATTCCTCCTACACAGGCTTCAAAATCACTGCACCAACACAGGATGGTGGCAGAGTTGATGTCATTTTCGTATGGGAAATCGGGTCTAAGAGGAGGGGGGAGGATTCTTTAAGAGTCTACGCCACCTACCCAATTCTGCAGATGGTTAAGCTTCTAAGAGACGGGTCTCTCGATTATTCGTTAACCTACATCCCCCTCTACCTTATTCAGTTTGACGACGCCAACGCTAACGGCATCTTTGATGTGCGGACGAGGACAAGTCTTACAAGGGAGGTTTCTGACGAAGTGGTAGATTGGAAGCTCGGCGGCGACAGAGCCTTCAAGATGTATTCCTTGGCACCTATGCTCGCCCGTTTTGAGCAGGGAGAACCATCCCGCATATGGTCTTGGAGGGTCAGTGATCCAACTAAGGTGAAGGCTGAAGGTGCATTGACGTATGATTATGTTTGGGATGCATCGGCATCCGTTAAGAGCTTCGGATGGCGGTTTATCGACTACAGACACGGGGTTGAAGGAGACAGCGTTGATGTGCATTTTGGTTACCGCCTAGCCCTCAAGCCCGAGGGGCCCACGGTTAAATTCAAATATGGCATCGAAGGTGCGAAGTGGGCTTCGGGCAAAGATGTGAAGCTTGCCTTTGTCTCAGCAGCTCTCTACCATGGCAGGGATGAGGCTGTTGTTAGGGAGGAGGGTAAGTTTAAGGGCTTCTCTGGAGAATCGGCGAAGGATCGAGTGGTGGCGTTGGTGGAGGGGGCTGGCAAGTCCGTGAAGTCCCTAATAGCATACAGCTCAGATGCTGTTGTAGACGGGGTTAACCGAACAGATGTCGTAACATCTGCCCTGCAACCTTTATTCGTGGTATCAACTCCTTCTGATGTGCCTGAAGGTGCCAACGTGAAGGGAGTGAACCCAGGCTTTGGTGATAAGGTGAATTGGCGATACTATGTGGCATTCGCCCACCAGCTCACCTTCCCCCGCTTTGACGAGGGGGTCTTTCAAGACCCTGTGATCTCCTTGGCAGCACCTCTCCTCATCCCTCTGCCCACGGCTCTCATAAGCCCTCAATGGTTCATCATAGCCGCTGGAGCTGTTTTTGCGGTCTATGCCCTGCTGAGAGCGATCCTACGCCGATCGCTTCGGGAAACCTTCCCGTTCTAATATGTTGAAGGAGGGAGTGCTTAAACGGTTTCTATGCAACTGCACATCGTGCGTGCACTTGAATCCTTTCAAACAAAGCCTCATACTCCCTACGCCTTCGTTTTAGGAGATAAAGTTGAAATTCACCCATCGACTGTGGAACAAGAGAAACTGCCTAATGACCGAGGAATAATTATCGCTAGGGGAATAGATCACTACGGCAACTACTACAAAGTTGAAATAATGAATTCCAGAACAGGAAGTCTTAAGACTTACGAGCTTCGTGAGTATGCCATGAGAACCCTATAATGAGATAGTGTGCGCGTGTGAGTGTCTCTGGCGATCGCCCACGACCGTGACTCTTCATCTTATGGTAACAGTTTCGGAACGAGGAAGATCGCATGTTTAAGCGATGTTCAGCGGCAAAGAGCATTCTTGAATTCGCAGTCGCAGTGTCTCCAGCAATAGTCGTCTTTGGAATAATGATGATTGTTTCCTTTGGCACAAATACTGCCGAAGGCTTATTTTTCTCTCGTTCGATGCGAGGTGTCGCTGTAAGATTTCTGTTCATTACAGCAATCCTTTTGGTACCTATCACATTGTTAAGCAGGCTTCTGACCTTAATTGGTAAGACGATGAGAAACGCTCCTTTCTCTATTCAACTGGTAAGAGCAGAGGTATCTACAGGGGGGTTCAGCAGACTTGTAGCTTGGATCATCAGACCTTTGCAGGGAATCGGGTTATCGATGATTTTCGCTAAGTATATTCTGGGTTTTTTCGAATATTTTTCTAGCACTAGTTACGCCGGAGCTATTTTTCGTCCAACAATGTTCTTAGTTAACAGCGCACTGGCTTCCATTCTCTTATCCATTGTCTGGTCTCTCGATGATCTCGGCGTCAGAATCTACAATAGGAAGACAACGGAAGTGCACATGGCAGGGAGCTATGTTGGAGGCATTCTGCCACTTCTATTTGGAGCGATCGGAGTGTATAGTTTGTTCGTCGGCGGCTCGCCAGTAGACGCTGTTGTATCGCTTCTTGAGATCATGATGGTTCTATACTCTCCCTATGTGCTCTTCGCTGTCTTACATCACAAGTTTGTGGGCAGGCACAAGGCCATGCTGTCAGATAGGCTTCTGCTTGGAAACCTGGAAGTTAAGGTTGGGGAAAAAGAAGGGGGCTAGTTCCTAACAGACTTATTTCTTGACTCTTCCCGATATCATCATGTAGATGCCGACTGCGAGGAGGCCCAGCAATTCGGGTAGTCTGGTAATGGCAAACCTGGTCCACATACCGGCAACGCGTGCTGCCTCTGCCCTCGCAGGGATCCCCGGAAGTACTAGAGCTGAGACCTCACCGATCAAACCTACAATAGAGAGGGCCATGATCAGAAGGCCAAGCCAGTAAACCCACGTTTTCTCAGTCAATATCTCACCTACCTCTAGGATCCATTACGCACACGCTTATAAGGCAAGCGCACTAATGGTATGCATCAATAATGAATCCTGAAGCGGTTAAGATTTACGTAATTTAAATCAATAACCCTGTCCAGACCGCCTGAGATAATATGGTCTACTCTTCCCATGGCTAAGGTATCGATAGTTCCTTACTCTGAACCATGATGATTTTTATTTCAGTTTAGGCACGATGATGATAGGCTCTGAAGGTAGACTTGCTTTTTCAACGGAGAAACTTGGTGCTTCAAGTTTTTTCACGTTTGGTTTTCCGCTTAGGAAATTGTCTATTCCGCTTATAACATCGAACATCTGAGACATTCCAGCCACTCGGTAGTGCATGGGCACGGTAATTTTGGGTTTGATTCTCTCTATTATTTTGGTGGCCGCTGCCGCATCGATGGTGAAATGTCCGCCTATAGGGGTTAATAGAACATCAACTTCCCCAATCTCTTTTACATGGGTATCTGTTAGGTCATGTCCTAAATCACCCATGTGGCAGAATGTTAAGCCATCTAAGTTGATAACGTAAATAGAGTTTCGCCCTCGAGAGCTTCCTTCCGCATCGTCGTGGAATGTAGCCACGCCTTTAACAGTTATATCATCTATTTTTTTGGAGCCGACGAATCCTTCTAGAACTATGGTATCTTTCTTCATAACAGGCTTAGCGTTGTTATGGTCAGCGTGGCTGTGAGTACACAATACAATGTCTGCTTTAACATTCGGTTCAGGAAGCCCTGTCCCCTTGAAGGGATCAATCACCACAGTTTTCTTTTCGCCCTTCAGCGCAAAGCACGCATGACCTAACCATGTTGCTTCAACCAATTTAACATCCCAGTTTCTACTCAGTTACCCAATATTTAACAGTTTTCTAAGCGCCTCGTGGATATGGAAATGTTTTTAGTTTAACAAAAGATTTTCTGCTTATTGAGGAGAAGATTAGTTGGAGACTGAGCTGAAACCCATTTGTAGGTGCACAAATTGTGGCCGGATACTTGATAGGGCTACTAGGGATAACCCATGTGGAAACTCATTTTTCACTGTAAAATATGAAGAGTTCAGATTGATGCTTCCTAAATCCTGATAGGTTTAAGAGACATGAGGTGTCTTCGTGAAGAGTCTGAGAATGCTCATCGTCGGTTGCGGGCATATAGGCTTAGTTTTGGTAAGAAACTTAATGAAAACTATGTCTACAGCAAAAATTACAGTGGTACACTCAAATCTGGAGAAAGTTAAGGAAGTAACTAGCTACGGAGCAAATCTTATTCAGCTTAACATCTCTGAGTATGATAAGCTCATCTCTATGTTGAAAGGTTTTGATTTGGCTGTTGGTTTAGCTCCTGGGAAACTTGGATACCGAACTGTTAAGGCGTGTATAGAAACTGGCGTAAACATGGTTGACGGTCCGTCTATCACAATAAGCTCGGATTCTTCCTCACTCACTTCTTGTATTTTAGATGAGGATGTTGATGAAGCTGTTCACCCTGTATGCAAAGAATGTGGTGGAACTCCGCCAACTACGGCATAAACCCAACATTGATTAGGAAAGCCTAGAATGAAGTCATCGCAGTCTATCAAAAAGAGAGGTAGCTCTTCCTGTGAAGGCATAAATATAAATTTTACAAAATTAACAAAGTTATTCAGTCAATACATGCTTAGTAGAGAAGGAATAACATGAAAGAGGTTAAAACTCCTAAATGGAAAAAAAACATTAACAGACAAGATTATACTCTTTTAATTGAGAATTTATCAGCTTCAGTGGAAAATAAGAAAATCATTAACAATTTGAGTTTATATGTTAAACCGGGTGAAAGACACATAGTCTTTGGGCCAAATGCCGCAGGCAAATCAACTCTAGCCCAAACTGTTATGGGAATACCAACATATAAAGTAACTTCTGGAAAAATATATTTCAATAACATAGATATAACTAACCTATCAATTACCGAAAGATCAAAATTAGGTATATTTTTAACCTACCAGTCGCCACCAGAAGTAAGAGGAGTTAAGCTTGGTTCTATTCTAAAACTTTATACAGATGAGAATGGCATTCAAAATATTTTAAACATCACATCTTTAGACCTTGAATTTATAAATAGAGAATTAAATGTTGGATTTTCTGGTGGCGAGAAGAAAAAATCTGAACTAGCACAAGCGTTTGCAGTGAAACCAAAGTTGTTAATTTTAGATGAGATAGATTCTGGAGTAGATATTGGAAGTTTAAAGTTAGTAGGTTCAGAGTTAAGTAAATTTCTGCATAGATACAAATGTTCATCAATTACCATTACCCATTATGGTTACATCCTAGAATATCTAAGACCAGATATTGCTCATGTTATGGTCAAAGGACAAATAGCTTGCTCAGGTAAACCAGAGTACGTCTGGGATCAAATCATGAAGGAAGGATATAAATGGTGTGAAGAATGTCTAAAAACTTAAGAAAATTGGCAGAGGATTCTTTGAACAAACCCTCAAAACTTGGACCGGATATAAACTTAGATAAATATGACTTAGACGCAACACCACATAGCGAAATATCTTCTTTGACCGAACTTACCAAAGAGTATCAAGAATGCCTAACAAATGTAGGAATAAGTGCAAAGGAGGTAGAAAGGTCCGGATCATTTCTCCAGATGGACCATTCTGTTGTATATTCAAAAACAAAAGAAACGGGAGTGGAAATAATGGATACAGTGAGCGCCTTAAAAAAATATCCTTGGTTAGAAAAGTATTCCTGGCAAGCTGTTCCTGTTGGTACAGATAAATACACAGCACAAGCAGAATTAAAACAAACTTATGGGTATTTTATAAGAGCATTACCTAAAGTTAAAACAACTCTACCGATACAATCATGTCTATTTATATCACAAGAGGGTATTGGTCAAAATGTGCATAATATTGTTATTGCAGAAGAAGGCTCAGAACTTCAAATTATTACAGGTTGTTCCACTGCTTCTCATATCAACAGGGGTTTACACATAGGAATTACTGAATTTTACATCGAAAAAAATGCTAGTCTGGTTTTTACTATGATTCATTCTTGGGGTCCAAATGTTCATGTTAGACCAAGAACTGCCACCTACATCTATGAAAATGGTACTTTTGTTTCCAATTACATTTGTTTAAATCCTGTAAATAGTTTGCAAATGTATCCAACCTCTCACTGCTTGGGAAAAAATAGTAAAGTTAGTTACAGTAATCTATTATACGGTTTAGATTCTAGTAACATAGACGTCGGATCCAAAGCCATCTTAAGAGGCGAAAACACCGATGCCGAGATAAAGGCTCGGGTTATCGGAGCTGATGAGTCGCAGATTATCTCAAGAGGTCATTTAGTTGGTGAGAATAAAACTTCAAAAGGCCACCTCGAGTGTAGAGGTTTACTAACATCGAATAAGGCACGAATTCATGCAGTTCCAGAATTAGAATGTATAGTTGAAGGATCTGAACTTAGTCATGAAGCGGCAATAGGAAAAATAAAGCAAGAAGAACTATGGTATTTAATGTCTAGGAGTTTGAACGAAAGTGAAGCTACAAGTATGATAATAAATGGGTTCTTAGACCCAGACATCATAGGTTTACCCTACATACTCAGAGATCAAATTAAAAAAATAATAGAAAAAACTCGTGAAAGATTATGAGTAGGACAAGCAATGATATATGTGATAGATGGAAAGAACATAGCGAATCCATGAGGATTTGAACCCGTAATTTTGAGCCCAATTTCAGCACCAAAAACGCTCCGAGTCCCGTCGGATTCGCCCCTTATCAGGTAATATTTACTAGTAAACTAGTGTTGGAATCCCACTTCCCACACCATTTTACTCTTATCTCACTTTAAGCAAAAGCATAGATAGCCTAAACTATCCGAAAGTCTGTTTGAATCTATTTGTACAAGTATTCGGTGATACATATGGAATGGAAAGTAATTGTGAATAGCTTCGACTCAAGCTCAATCGAAGAATGTGATCTAAAATGTCGGACTTAAACCCATTTGTGTACAAGTTCCGTCTGGTTTGAACTTTCTTTTAGGAGCGAATTCTCAATTATTGTAAGAGATTCGAGCAAAGTTGGGAGCCCTCTCCCGGCGCCAATAACCGACATAAAACTGCGCTTATTAGGTGCAGAAGCAAAACCTAAACCCATGTGATTGGTAATAAAGTAAGGTAATGTTGGTTTCTTGAAGACACATCTACTTTTTGGCAACCATAACCTCTGTTGCCTTTACCACAGCTTCTACGGTGTCCCCTGGCTTAATGTCTAGCTCTTCAACTGCCTCCTTGGTTATGACTGCTGTTATAGTTACGGGAGACTTAACCTCTATCTTCACGCTTGCGGTAACCGCCTCTTTCTCAACATGCCTAACAGTACCCTTAAAACGGTTTCTTGCGCTAATTTTCAAGCCCACCTCCTCCCATCCTTCTGGAAAGTTAAATATGCCTTCAACATATCTTTTTTTCCGGGTGTATTCTCGCAACAGTGCCTTAGCTTCATCGGTCAAAACTGATCCCCCGCCAGTTTTCCCGCCTACTGTTGTTTTCAAGATCGGTTTGCCAACAGCTTTCTCAGCTTCAGCTATTTGATCCCATGCATATTTGTAGGAAATGTTTAGCTTTTTTGCGGCCTTAGTTATTGATCCCACCTCGTCTATGGCTTTGAGGAGTGCTGCGCTTCCTTCGCCAATCGCATATTTTCCTTCATGTTCCAACCATATTTTAAAGGCAGGTGTGCGCTCACGCCTAGTAACCAAATGCGGTCTCACAACTTAACGTTTATTCTTTGGCAATATTCATATGTATATGACGATGGTAATATACGGCTGTAAACAACGGTTATGTGAAGGTTGAAAAGTTTGCTTTCAAAACACGACATAACAAAGATTCAATCATTAGCTATTGTCATAATAATCGTAGTCGCCATAGCTATTTCAGCTATCGCTATTTGGCAAACTCAAAATTGGCATCCCAATCTAGCAACAGTCCTTGTAGTTTCAACCACTACAAGCCTCTATGATACAGGACTTCTCGACGTCATCGAAGATCAGTTTGAATCCAAGTACAACATAGACCTACAGTTCATCTCAGCTGGCACAGGGCTGGCGATACAACACGCACAGAGAGGTGATGCAGACATGATCCTTGTACACGCCCCATCAGATGAAATAGCCTTCATGAAGAGTGGCTACGGCGTTGATAGAAAGATAATCGCTTACAACTTCTTCGCAATTGTAGGACCTAAAGAAGACCCTGTTGGAATCAGAGATATGGCTCCAACCGAGGCTTTGAAGAAGCTTGTGTCGTCTGGAAGAGCTGGAAAGGCAACTTGGGTGTCTAGAGGTGATGATTCTGGGACGCATGCTAAGGAGAAAGGTTTGTGGCTGGCTGCCGGGTTCGACGCTTCGAAGCTGAGGGATGAAAGCTGGTATCTGGAGGCTGGCTCCGGCATGGGCAAGACTCTTTTGTTGACTAACGAGAAACGCGGCTACACATTAGCAGACATGGGAACCTACTTGAAGTACTTCGCGGATAGACATATAGATCTTGAGGCGGTTGTAACTGAGGGTAAGGAACTTTTGAACGTTTACAGCGCCATAGCTGTCAACTCGAAATCGAATCCGAAAGCTAACTTAGACAACGCGATAATCTTCATAAAGTATTTGGCTTCTGATGAAGGGCAAAAAATAATCGGTGAATTTGGAGTGAATAAGTACCAGAGGCCTCTGTTCTACCCGTCTGTGAATTTGCTTAAAACGAGAAGCGACTTAAAGCTTTATAGCTGGATAGAGGAATTCGCTTTCTTCGAAGGCTCAGAGTGCCCACAAAGCTACAGAACCAGCGGCAGCGGACTCTATTGACCAAACCCTCTTCGGCGATCTAACTATGGTCTGGGAAATCGTGGAAGGAATCATAAGCGCCTTCAGGCTCATAGCTTCAGGAGACCCTACTGTTCTGGGAATAACCCTCCGGTCGATTCAAATATCAGGTTTAGCAACCATTTTAGCTGCAATGTGGAGTCTTCCCTTAGGGTTAATTATAAGCCTGAAAATGTTTACTGGTAAACGTGTTGTTAAAGGAGTGTTCAACGCTGCCTTAGGTGTGCCAACCGTCGCATTAGGTCTGTTCCTATATCTTCTTCTCTCCCGTGCAGGCCCATTCGGCATATTTGAGTTGATGTTTTCAACTACCGCAATAACTATCGGCCAATCCATATTGATAACGCCAATAATGGTCAGCTTCACAACCAGCGCCATGGAGTCTGTCGATCCTGAAATAAAGGATTTGGCGGAAACTTTAGGGGCTTCAGAAGCTCAAGCGTCAATGTCTGTTTTTAAAGAAGCTTTAGGCGGGGTGGTCTTAGCGGTGATTGCCAGCTTCAACAGAGCCATATCTGAGCTTGGAGTGGCTTTAATGTTGGGGGGGAATATCCGCGGATTAACGCGGGTTTTAACGACTACTATCGCTCTTGAGACAACGAGGGGAGAAATCGTTTTGGGTATCGCTATGACCATCATACTGGTGATGGTGGTTTTCGCTCTAAGCCTTACAGTTAACCTGTTACAGAAGGGTAGGGCATGAACCTAGTGAAGCTTGAGAACATCTGGAAAATTTATGATGGCATAACGGCGCTTGAAGACATAAGTCTAGAAATAAGGCATGGAGAAACATTCGCAACTATGGGCCCAAGCGGCTCAGGCAAAACCACACTCCTCAAAATCATGGCCGCCCTAGACGAGGCGACGAAGGGTGTGGTGTACTACGACGGCGGAAAAGTCGATAAAAACCTTAGAGACTACGTCAGAAGTAAAAGTACTATGGTTTTCCAGAAAACCGTCTTATTCAACACGACAGTCTACAAGAATGTTGCGTATGGTCTTAAAATAAGGCACTATTCTGGCAGTGATATTAAAAGAAGGGTTAAAGAAACGTTGAGTCTGATGAACATAGAAAGGTATGAAGAAAAACCTGCGAAGAAGCTTTCTGGAGGAGAGCAACAGCGAGTTTCCCTCGCCAGAGCACTTGTCCTAGAACCTGAACTTCTCCTTCTAGACGAACCTACGGCAAACCTAGACCTAGCTAACGCAACTAAGATTGAGGAGATAATTAAAAGCATCAAAGGTGAGACGACCATAGTTTTAGCAACTCATAATCTCTTTCAAGCAAGGAGGCTGTCGGATAGAATTGCCCTCATTATAAACGGTAGCGTCGTAGAACAAGGCCCTTCAGAAGAACTCTTTAGAAATCCGAGGAATGAAAAAACTAAGGATTTTATTAACGGTAAAACAGTATTTTAGCTGTTTACTTACACTTTCATAGCGTAATTAACACGTCATGGTGAGTCTTCTCTGAGACCCCACATATCTGTTCATTGGTTAAGGTTCTTGCTGCTGTGGCGTTCTCTTCTCTTGGAGATGGCTTCTGCAAGCGATAGAATATTTTCTGCCCAACGGTAGTTCGCAATATCAATCATTTTACCTTCAAGGGAAGTTGCCCCTAAACCCTTAGCCTCAGCCTCCCTAAAGGCTTCTACAATCTTCCTAGCATACTCAATTTCCCTCTCTGAAGGTGAGAAGATTTGATTAACAGCTTCAATCTGGTTTGGGTGAATGATCAACTTACCTTGGAAGCCAAGCCTCCTACCTGACTGTGCATCCTTAACCAGCCCCTCATCGTCCTTGAAGTCGGTGAAAACAGCATCTATTGCTTGGATCCCCGCTGCCCTAGCAGCCAACACTATCCTTGATCTAGCATAGAGAAGCTCAGTTCTATCCTCAGTTATCGATGCCCCAACATCCGCGACGAAGTCAACAGCTCCAAAGCTTAGGGCAACAACCCTCTCACTGGCCTTAGCTATCTCATATGCGTTAAGGACACCTAAAGCGCTTTCAAGTTGAGGGATCAGCTTTATGCTTCTAGGCTGAAGCTTTCTGTCTTCCTCAAGTGCTTCAATCAGCCTCTCTAACTCATGAATATTCTCCTTTGATTCGCATTTAGGAAGCATAATGCCTGTTAGCCCCTGATAAAGTACAGCCTCAAGATCTTTAGTCGTAAGACCCGTTTTCAGTGAGTTTACTCTAACATAGACATCTGAACCTTCTGACACCAACAGGCTTAGATTATCTCTAACCAGCTTCCTAGCAGCCTCCTTCTCAGCTATAGGCACAGCGTCTTCAAGATCGAGTGTAATTGCATCTACAGGTAAGGAGCATGCTTTTTGGATCATTCGTAGGTTATTGCCTGGAACGAAAAGTATTGTTCTAAGTAATCTCAAATTACTCCACCTACTCTGACTACGGCGAAATCATACAGGGTGTTTAGCACTTTAATCCACAGCATGATAACCAGTCTCCTAGGTTGGCAATATAAAAAATTGAATCGCTTGCGCTGCTCTAATCATCATTCTATTACGGTTATTTCTCCCTCACAAATCTTAGGCGGGTCCGATGTGATCAGCCTATAGTCACATTTGATGTTGGCTAAAAGTTTCACAGCTCCTCTAAAGCAGCCTATTCTCGGGCAGGTTAACAGTTGTTTAGGCGATTTGGCTTCAAAGGGCGTTGGCCCAACAAACGGGGGGTGCTTCAACATATCGATGCAGTGAGCTGACCAAGGGCATCGAAACACCTTAATCTTGAGTCGTTTCTTATCCTCCTCCTCAAGAATAAAGTCTGTTTTGCTTCTGAACAACCATCCTGCAACACCAACCTCAATATAGTTCTCCACAGCTTCCTTCAGCGTCTTAGCCTTCTTCGTCACAACGCCATAGTCCTTCTCCATTATGGAAAGCCATGTTTTAGCTGCTTCTTCATAGAACTCTTTAACAAACTCTAAGCCCTTTTCTCCCAGCAAACGCCATGCAACTGTCTCCAGCACCAACCATAAGAGTCTTACCTGAATTGTCCCCCACTCCTCCCTACTAACAACGCGATCAGTCATAGCTGTTCTCCACGAAAGATGAAGAATTATGGCGGATATTTAATCCTTTTCGCATAAACTCTGAAGTCTCGTTTCCCAGAATAATTTCCGCTTATGTAAGAAGGGTTACATGGCTAAGTTGAATGAGCGGAAGATACGCTGGATAGTCCAAGAGAAGCTGAGGGGGAGGAGTACAGGGGAATTAGCATTGATT